>JAABUP010002793.1_pt1 | contig 32652 bp, 31 predicted proteins | sample 5559201 | NCBI WGS metagenome assembly JAABUP01 (sample SAMN10711887, study PRJNA513373) | rock metagenome | isolation source: Antarctica rocks | place: Antarctica
ATGTGATTTCTATGATGCATTAGTGTTTATTTACTATGTAATCTACACTAAAACTGGATACAACTAATTACTAGGTGCAGATGTTAGTGTTGTCAGATTAATTGAGGCCGCAAATACTTATACGGAACTTCGCGTACAGTATTTGAAGTAAGTTGTCCAGGTGCTTGCCTCTATGTACAGTGTCTCTACTTTGGTCTCCTCACCCAGTTCTTGTCCGGCTCTAGTGGACTAAGAAAGGACTAACAAGATACCAGAGCTTGTCTATTAGACTTAGCGCGCCCTCCGAGATGCTTTCTCCTGCGAGTTCCACTAGTAACGGCTGGTTGCATCTTTCTGTCAGGGGTACCTTCGATCGAACCTGCATGCGATGTGCAATAGAGCATCTAAATCCATATTCGTGGCAAGGGGAAGTTCGATTTTAGTGAATGCGACCGGCGAGTCAAGTTTGTCTATCGAAAAACCAACGCGAAAGATCTTTTCCGTAATCTTAGTTGTAGTGTTTGCTCAATGCAGTTTAGACCCACTTCTCCTAGTGTCACTTTGGTGTTCTGCCCCGTCGCACTTTCTTCTTCCTTACCATCCACCATCATATCCAAACAAGCGATTGTGTTGTAAGTCAATATCATCTTCACCATACATCATCGCCAGCAACTTCATACAGGCGATTGTCTTAACAAGCCATTGTTGATTGTATTCATCGTCCTTTATTACATCTCTATCACGCCTTCATTGCGCACCCACAACATCAGATGCAGCAGATGCAAGAGCAGCAGCAGCGGATGCAAGAGCAGCTCCAACAAATGCAGACGCATGGGGATAGATTTGATAGATTTGAGATCAGATTGGACCGATTTGAGGCAAGGATGTCCGCTTTGTACGTGCTCTTGCCTTTGAAGCCTGTCATTGCTTATATGTGCTAACCTGCCGTCTCTGGATGCTAGGAATCACAATTCTATAGCCAGAACCCAGAATTCTGTAGCGTCTATCTCGGATAGAGCTAGTGGAGAACTTGATGCTTTGGTCGACGCTCGAACTGCTTTACCTATTCCCAACTTTCCTCTTACAGCGAGTGATCTTGTGGGTATGTCTGGTGTACATATTAATGAAGTGCTCTTAGCGCTTGGACTTAGTACTGTTGGAAGGCTAGAACAAAGACGAGATAGAATTCGTGTAGCTATAGGACTACGGATGGGCAGAGTCTAAGATTGGAGATTGGCAGAGTCAAACATTATTAGCGGAGTATAAGCTTACGAGCAAATCCCTGTATTAGCACTGGCATAAGGTTAGATAAGGCGTGATGTTCGGGCTCCTTAAAATAGCAATAAAGCCTGTCAAATTCAGCTGTTAAAACACCTGAAATGCGTTTTATTGTGTAAAGTCGGGTTTAGAGCTTCCAGCACTGCGACCGCCGCGATATTGTATCCGAGGATCGGCAAGCTGCAGCGATACAGCATTCGATTTTACGAGCGCATATTGCTATTCGAACTTTACAGCAGAATATCATAGAAGGGAAAGGGGGTTGTATTACAGCGGGAGCACTTTAGACGGGCAATGCAGACCCCTATCCATAGATACAACTACACGATATCCAAAGAAGCTATTTCGGTGGCTTGCTGGGAGTCGATTCTAAGTATTCTGCTCTACTTTCCAGGACTACGAATAGCTGACTCTGTTACGTCTTGCGCAGGCCGAGTCAACAACTTTAGCCATTGCGAGACGTCCTACTTCTGATCTTCCTTGCCGATGGCCTCCGCCTTTCGATCCTCCTCTTCTTCGGTCTGCTTGGATGATGGCCTGGATACTTGACCGAAGCAGAATGCTGTTGCTGTCCGAGAAGCCGCCCCCTCGGGGGTGAAGAGTATGGAGGGTTCTGAGAAGAAGGAAGAGAAGAAGACGGCGACAAAAAGAAGAGATACTGGTGGATGTCGGTACAACAAAGAATGCGCGGAAGGAGGACGGAAGCTGACTGAGGTAAGGATACGAGGCTGGGTGCGCAGAAAGACGACGGAGCCTTTCCGGACAGGTATCTGCGGACGGGTGATTGCAAGATCTTCGACAGCTAGTGGGAGTAGTCGAAGTAGATGTTGTTAGTAGCAATTGACTCCATTTCGATTCGATTCTTTTTATTCTGCGAGCAGCTAACACAACATCAGATCCATAGCCCGAGACCACCTGCGAGACGTCCTCCTTCGTAGCCTTCGCTTTATTCGTCCTCGGCCTCACATTCGCCGCCTTCGGTGCTGCTGCCACTGCCTTCGCCCTTGCTGCTTCGGTCCTTGCCTCCTCCTTCATCTTCTTGGTCGACGGCTTTGACGCGCGTTCGGAGGATCGTCGGGTCGCTGTTGCTGAAGGGAGCCAGACGTCGCTGTTCTGGGCGGCCGGCCAGATGCGGGCATGAGGTGGCGGTGTGTCGGGATAGCGGTGGAGGTGGGCGATATCGAGGCGGATCGCAAGGACAAGAAAGTCCGGACGCTGCTGTCATGAGCGGCTGAGTCAGAACATTTTGCAGGGTTCCTCTGACGTCGTGTGATGCGCAGCAGACTGTCAGGACGAGGGCGACGCTGGGGCTGGATCTGGATCAGGGGGGTAATCAAATTCAGTGGGATGGTGGATGAGATTGGGGATGTTGCAAGGAGGGCTTTAAATGCTTGCGGTGAGAAAGGGCAAAAAGGGCGGGTGACTTTGTACCTTCTGTTACGATACTTTGACGATACGTGGTCATAGGGGCTTGGGGCGATTGACAAGAAGGCATCGAGCGACATTCAAATTACCACGTGATATATTATTTCTATCATGATGAGCTACATGCTTTGCAGCAGATTCGTTCGATGTCCCATGGTGTAGGACAAACGTACACCCGCACCTGTCTAGCAGAGGACATCTCCCCGTCTAGCAGAGGACATCTCCATTGGAAAGCTGCCAGACCGGCCTGCAAGCAACCATCAGCACACCCTCGAGTCCATAGCGAAGCAGAACCTACCCAGAAACAGCCTCATCGTCAGGCACAGTATCCAAGTTCGCATCCATGAAAGCCTGCGGGACAGCACCACCGGCATGAGGGTTGTTGCCGTTCTTAATGATCTTGGACGCAATGATGTTCGAGTTGTTGGTGCTTTGGAGATCGAATTCGATCGTGACGTTGGCCGGGAGGTTGAAGTCGGAGTAGAGGACACACGCCCGATGGCCGGACGCGACGTCCTTGGCGGTCGCGAATTTCCAGACGTAGTTTGCGCACGTGGTCGGGTTGTCGAGACAGGCTTGGATGCACTCGCATCTGGTCTTGATCTGTGGGAACGCCAGGTCGACCTCGGTCACGACGCCGGTGATGTCGAAGCCTTTGACGTCTGTGTTTACGCGGTTAACGAGTGGGACGTCAAGTGGGCCGGTGATGTTAGGTTATACTGACAGCGGATACAACCATGGTCCTTCACGGCGAGGTTGGGACAGATGGGTGCTAGGCCTGAAGATCGGGTCAGTTCCTGCTGGGAAAGCCATGGACGAAAACAGACCTTGCATACTCCCGAGACGGCCGTCGGTGCAGCTTTGCGGTCGGTGAGACGGTGTCTTTTGCTGAATGAAGGCACATGGACGTACGAGTACATATTGGGCAGATAGCAGCTATCTCCACATTTCAGGGTTGGTTCCCCGTCGATGATGGGGCAAAGGAAGTTCGACTCGTAGCATGTATACTGCGCAGATGGATCAGCACGCTCTGAGAAGTCTTGGGCGAGCAGACTTACGCTTGAAGGATGATAGAAAGCATCGCCGCAAGCTTGCAAGCCGCTGCCAGATTGAGGGGAAGCAGTCACAAGTCCACGCAGAAGGAATGGGATCAAAACGTAAGCTTTCATGGTGCTGGCTGTAGACAGAAATGCCGGAACAGTGATGGATATGTAGTCAACTTGCTACACAGACAGAGAGAAGTTCCTTGGATTACGGGGCAACGTTCCATGCATGAGTACTTGTACCTCATCCGCCAAGTCCCGTTTGGGGCCCATACAGTAAGCTCAAGCATCATTGTGGCCTGCCAATCGTGGATACATGCGGGGAAAGAAGCAGACCAGGTAAGGTCCGAAGTCTCCAAGGGACGGCCCAAAATGGATGAAAGCATATCATGCTCTTGCTAAGCGATGAGGTAACTGAAGATGGATAGTTGAGGCTTGCAGGGATGAGTGTCTTTGATTCTTTAAGTAGTATAGTCCTCTTCTTGAAGGGGTGTAGCCTCAGTCCGTGCAAGAAACATCGGATCCTGAAAATGCCGGAAACCTAATTCAATTTTGGTTAACTCATGCCTGATAGACACTAGGTGCAGATCAATTTGTCACACACTAATGCATGTGTTGTGACTTGACAAATTTATTAAAAGAGTAAAGCTGTGTAAATAGTTAAACATGTAATTGTTGTTAAGATGACTAATAAGGGGTTAAGTATTTTACTTAACTAGTTTAAACTAATGTTAATGTGAGTTATGTGACAGATGGGTGATTGTCGAGAGATGTTGGTTGCGCACGGCCTTCGAGCATCTCCCATGTGAAGGGTAGGTCGGAGGGGTCGAATGGTTTATGTAGGGGCCGACGATTTCCGGATGGCCTGGGGTGATTTGCAGGAAGTGAAAGAGTTGCTGTAGTCTAGGGAGATGGCCGGCCGAGCAGGCTTGGAGGACTTCCTCTTTGCAGGCGGGAGGTCCTTGGCTGAGGCTTTGCGGTTCTTGGTCGGAGGTCGTCTTTACGGTTGTTGGGGCTTCCGGGGTGAGAAGAGCTGATGATGCCTTTGGGAAAAGTGAAGAGCTGCATGACCCACGATCACGTCATGTGTGAGAAGGCAGGACGAGATCAACGATCCAACATCATTAATTTAAGACAGTAACGTCAACGTATACGAGCAGATGTCACTGTCACCTAACGTACTTCTGGAATGCTGCGGCATACTGTGCCGCTGATGACTTTCCGCTTCACCCCCTTCAATTTCATCATAAAGTGATTGTTGTGACACGTCAAGACGGCTTGTGTACTCATTGTACAATATATGAATAGTGAGTAGACAGTAGTAGCGAGCAAACAACAGTAAAATAGTGGGGTCGAGGTAAGCCGGCGTGTTCTCATGCTGCTACCGCAATCTTGCCCTCCAGTGCCTTCACGCGATCTCTGAGCTCCTTGGTAGGTCTTGACCAGTCTACCAACTTCACCGCTTCATTCTCTCCCAGCATACAGAGGGCATCCGCCGCTGCGTTCCGGATCTGTCAAAGGTTAGCTCACAGCTTTGACCGACTTCCTAATACTTACATTCGGGAAAGGATGCAATAGCATTCCAGCTAGCTTCATCATCACCTCTTGCCTTATTATTGCGATCTCCGTCAAACCGGCATACACCTTGACGGCGGCCTCGAGCTTATGAACGTTACCGGTTTTGAAGTGGGTCTTCTGGATCAGGGTATAGAAGCTACGCCACCTGCAAGTGTTAGTAAACACCACGACAGAGCGAATGCACTCACTCGAAAGACACATCCTCGAGTTGCTGAAATATCCCTGCGTCGAATAGAAAACCGAGGACTTCGAGGACGGGTATCGCTAAGCGGTCACTCGCTAGGGATCGCCGTAAAAGCTCGGTCAGATCGTTGCAAAGATTGAGAATGCGATGGTCCTGCGAGACACCCCCAACGTAGTCCACTAATGCGAGCCTCGAAGCACAGAGTAACGATTCCGACCCTACACCTGCCGATGTCACATAGCCTTCCAGAAGTGATAGTCTCAACCAGTCTTCAGACATCAACGACAGTAACTGTAGAAAGTATGCATACGAGGAGATCTGGGAGATGTCTGTGAGGCTGCATCGAATATCAGCTATGTGTTATTATCATAGGGAAAGCCACTTTACATTACTGCGAAATGTTCTCGACCCAAGATCTCCTGGATGCAGTTCCAGGCTCGGAAGCGTACCTTGTCAAGCTTCTCTGCGGCAAGCCGGCAGACACTTGCTAGAAGCCTGCGCTTGTCTTCTTCTCGTCCCAGTAAATCATTCTTCCAGGCTGTTCCTAAAGCATCGATGGCCTGAACTCTTACTAAAGACCCAACGTCACCACGCTGATCGGCAGTGTAATCGTCTAGCGCTGCGCTCAACGCGTTGACGATTTTTGCATTAAGCACTGTAGATGTCAGTCAAGAGGTTTTTATTGCATGCTTCTAAACGTACCTCCAAACCCAAGCACTCCATTCCCGAGACTGCGAACGGCGGCGACTCTAGATTCGACTTCCACGTGGAGGCCAGCTCGTGTGACCAATGTGTGAATGATAGCCTCCTGCTCTGGAGTTGGTTTTCCAGAAAGGTCTGCAGGGAAATACTTGAAGACTGAACCAAGCGCGGCAAGATGCCCAAACCCTTTGCCTGCTCCACACATAGGGCTGGCTTGGTCTACGGTTAGTATAGAAACCCAGGTTCGAACAAGATCGATCCGCTGTGACGAATCCATCACAGCAAACAGATCCTGCGCGGCATTAGATGCGCAGGTAACGACATTTTCTTCTGTACGTATGAGAGAAAGAGATAGGATCTCAACGCACTTCGAAAGTGAGCGCTCCGATGGCCTTGGCAGCAATGGTCCACCTTGATAGAACATGGTCGAAGCACGAGCCAGAGACGAGACCAAACAGCAAGTAGCTTCTGCGGTCAGCTCTGGCCGGAGTACAGAGGATGTGAAATCTTTTTCTGACAACGAGAGAACGGTATCAAAGATATTCCATAGGTTTGCCAAGTCCTCTCGTGTTCGTACCGAGCTTACTCCTGCCAATGGCTGTGCGTTGAGCTCCTTGGCGTTCTCAACAATCGCAGCCATGGCCAAAAGAAGTCCATGCCTTTGCTCGACCTCTCCAGGCCGAAGACAGTGCAGCTCGTTGATAATGCTTTTTCTGATTGAAGCAACGCCGTGATCTCCTCGGGTTACGCTGAGGACGCCAATCGCAGTAGCAGCAAGCCTCCGCGACTCAGCGTCCGACGCACCGATACCCCTCCATTCCAAAAGACCATCGGACAGAGCAGCCCAGTATACATTGTGGAGCTTCGCCGACCCAACAGCCACCTCGGTTACGGCTCTTGACCGTCTAGCAACAGCATGATAGTCTACAACCTGAACGAGCGGTATCCCTTCAAGAACAGTATCCGGATGTCGGCCAATGAGCTCCTGAAGGGCGGCTGATGAGCCTCGTCGGATGTTACCCGACGGATCGATGGAAGCGGCGACGATCAGTTCAGTTGCTAGAACCTGGGGGATATTTATGGCCCCAGTGCGGACGTTGGCAGCGCGGATCCTCGTAGTGTCTACTGCCAACAGCTCCTTCGTTGTGTATCTTCGAGACAGTGCCCAGATGCCGAAGCAAGCAGCATCTCTGACGTTGGTACCAAAAGAGCTACCGGTGGATGATCGTTGTTCAAACCCAAGGCCCAATAACAAAGCGTTAAGAACGCTAGGTAGCAATTCCGGAGGGGGGGAGCGTCGAAAGAGGAGATGTGCAAGAGTGAGTACGAGACCTTGCCATCTCAAGGGATTCACCGCTGTTAAGTTCCGCTTCAGGGTGGCGATCCGGGTTGTACCAACTTCAGTGTTTGGGATAGCCAAACCTGATACTGGATCCTCCCACAAAACGTCTTCTTCGAGTGAGCCTAAGACAGCTTCGACTACTTCCGAGGCCATCGACGAATCTAAGCTTAGAGCGACAACGCTCAACGCTTTGCTCGCAGCGTATCTGACAGGAGTGTCCTTGTCGGCTAACGCTGAAAGCAGGTGGTCGATGACTTCTTCAAGTACTATAGACGTTAAATCCACCTGCTGTGGATCTGCAAGGCTCAGGCCGGGCTGTAATACAAGTATGGCAGTAGCTCGTAGAATTTTGATGACGATCTTCCGCGCGAGGGCGGATGATCTAATGTCTTGAGAAAGTGTACTTTCTTCGCTGTTGATACGCTGAAGTGCTCGGAAGATCTTAAGTATGAAAGGAGCAATTGCTTCCTTCTCCGCTGACACAAGAATTCCCGCAAGGAATGACAGTACACCAGCATGACCGTAGATAGATGTAAATGAATCGTTTGACTTTGATTCCAACGATGACAATGCCCACGACACAAGAGAATCTAGCAATCCAGCACGGCGCATATCCGGCCGCAATGCCAAGCGCACCAGCAGTTTGGTTGCGGCTTCTCTCTCCTTACTTGCGGTAAAGATGTACTTGAAGCAAATAGGTACTATACGCCAGGTCATACCAGGCAGATCTGACGGAAGATTCAATTGGGATGAGCCTACATCGACCTGCTCACCGTTACGCGCGGATGATATGGACGCCAGGTCGAACGGAGCCAGTAAGAGATGCGAAACCCAGAGAAGCATGATGTAGCGCTCCTCCCATGTCAAGCGTCCATGCTCTGCAGGTAGATTATCTCCAGTAGACGCATCCACCAAGTCCCATTTCTGAAATGCACCGAGCATGGGCTCCAAGTATTTTGGCTCGTTGTTGAAGAAACGACTGACAACCTTCTCCCCTCGAACCTTGCAAAGCGTGTAAAGTAGCCTGCATATTGCCCGTGGTAATGGAATTGAGGCAGCAATGTGTGCGCCTGCTGTTGAACGATAGTGACCTTCATGTGTGACTAGATAGTCCAGATATGCTGTAATCAGAGGAGGCACAAGATTGGCGAGGTGGGGATCGAGGAGCTGCGGCCACTCTTGGAATGGTTCGAGCTATCATATCAGCCATCTTCAGCTAATTTATCAAGAGTCCATCGAATCCTAAGCCTACGTACCAACTTGATGAGCCTGTCAGTGTCAGCTTGTCGTACTGTTCGGCGAGGACGATGGAGGATTGGGACTGCCTGACGCTGCTTCGCTGGGGGAACTCTCCAGAGGAATGTCGGTAGTCTACCCTGGAACTCGGAGAGCAGATCTTCAGAAGCTCGTTGCAGCCTGATATCCTTGTCCTCTGCAGCGTCCATGTCAACGAACGCTAGTGCACGGAAATTAATGTTGAAACAAGTGCATTATTCCTCCAACTCGATCTTGACATAGAGTACACCACGCGTAAAACCTGTCTTGATGTTTACTTCATAGCGTCTCATTCGTAGCTGGCGACCGCACAACAGACTACCTGCAGGCGCGTAAGTATGGATCCGTACTCTACAGGAAACGCGCGGCAGGTGCCTTATCTCAGGCCTTATCATAGAACCGTAGCGAGGGTCTCGAGACGAGGGAGACCGCCAACCAGAGTGCTGTGCCTCGTCTAAGTTGAGCCCTCGACAGGTATCTGGATGTTCCCGTAATCAATCATTTATTCCCACAAACTCTGGTACGAGTACATGTACCTTTTACCAGACGGTAGAGTGTTGCCACGCCTGTTTACTTATCTACAAACTGTACCATTGGGCCGGTAATCAATAAGGTATCAAATGATACTGAACATAGCCACAGCAAAAGCCCGAAAATGCTTATCATCTACTCGTACAAACCCTCACGAGAGATACATCCTCTTCTTTCAAGATCTGTTCAAGCATCCTATGAATTAGTATTGTATTTGTACCCTTCTGAAATCCCGGGTGCGGTTCGCTTGAACATCTCCGAGGCACTGTCAATATTGATAATAATAAATATCCCCCCTCTCGATGACCTATGGCGCAAGTCCCGAAAACCGAATTTGGGACAACAATACACCGCACCGGAGACACAGTTCGGACTGCCGTCACTAAGACACCAAAGCCCAAATCAAGGAGCCGTGACAAGGACTCCGCCGCGTCCGCCAAACGGAGATGCGTGAGCACCGCTTGCATCGCGTGTCGCAGAAGGAAATCGAAGGCATGTAGATCTTCCGCATATGATAAGGCACCACCTACGGTTATTACGTACAAAATGTAACCCGTGCTGAATTGGATGGACTTGACAGTGCGATGGCAACACACCGAGCTGCGCGGCCTGCTCGTCAGTATACGGCACCGAATGCATCTACGACCCGCACTCGGACCATCGCCGCAAGGGTGTGTACAAGAAAGATATTGATAACCTCAAAACCCGCAATTCGACGTTACAAACCCTGATACAAGCGATACTAAACTACCCTGAAGAAGAAGTCCCGGAACTGGTCCGGCAGATTAGGACGTGCGAAAGCTTGGACGATGTGGCCGAGTCCATACTCGCCAAGGACAATAGCCTCGGCGAGGAGGATGAGGAAATCGAATCACCATTGTACGGAAATGGTTTGTCGTCTGAGGTGCCAAAGTTCGAGACGGAGCTATCGGGGAAGATGGGGGAGCTACGGCTTGACAATGGCTCGGTGAGGTTTATTGGAGGAACCTCAAACCTGATCTTCCTGGGTCCTGAATCTGAGGGGGACGAGACGACACCTATGAACAAATTTGAGCAGTATCAGCAGCAAGAGGATCCAATCGTCTCATGGACCAATGTCACATCGGATCCAGAACTTATCAATCATCTCTTGAACATGTACTTCACGTGGCACTACACTTACTTCACAACACTGTCAAAGCACTTATTTTATCGGGACTTCCACTTGGGAAAGCCGCCGCAGGAGACTCGACGCAAGACTGAATACTGCACACCTCTCTTGGTCAATACCATACTGGCACTCGGATGTCATTTCACATCATGGCCAGCTGCAAGAGCTGACCCGCAAGACTCCGCGACAGCTGGCGATCATTTCTTCAAAGAGGCCAAGCGGCTGATATTGGAGAACGACGAGCATGAGAAACCTAGGCTGGCAACGGTACAGGCGCTTGCGTTGATGTCGGTCCGTGAAGCTGGCTGTGGCCGTGAAGCAAAGGGATGGGTGTACAGCGGAATGAGTTTCCGCATGGCATGCGATCTTGGCCTCAACGTTGACTCTGGTGGTCTTACAGCCCATCGGGACTCCAATCTGAACGAAGACGAGGTTGACGCACGGAGAATCACTTTCTGGGGCTGCTTTCTATTTGATAAGTAAGTGATCATCATCGATATGAGTGAAGGGAGTCGTAATGCGAATGTTTCCGACAGATGTTGGTCCAATTATTTAGGTCGACAACCACAGCTTCCACTTTCGAGTATAACAGCTCCCAGATACGACGTATTCCCCACTGAGGATGCTGAGATCTGGTCAGCCTATACCGATACTGGCATGAATCAAGCCCACTCGCAGCCATCTCGGACTCGAGCCGTAGCCTTGCAAATCTCTTTCCTTTGTGAAATCAGCAGCGATTTACTTATATATTTCTACCATCCAACGCATATGGATAAGCCTGTTGGAAAACAAGCAGAACTAAAAAGGCTCAGCGAGCTGCATACAAGGTTGGAAGCATGGCGCAAGAACCTTCCAAGGGAGATGGAGACACGGGAAGGTCAATTGCCCAGCGTGCTTGTGATGCAGTAAGCATCTGTGGGAGGTTCTCCCTACTCGTGACGGCGACTAATTCCGCGTTAGCATGTTCTTCCAACTGCTATTCATTCATCTATTTCGACCCTTTCTCAAGTACAATCAAGCGACTTCCCCTTTGCCTGCTCATGTGTCGCCTCGAAAGCTTTGCACGCATGCAGCTGCCATGATATCAAAGTTATTACGCCTCTATAAGCGTACTCATGGTCTACGGCAAATCTGTAACATTGCTGTTTACATAGCCCACTCAGCCTGTACGATACATCTACTTAATCTTCCGGAGAAGAACGCAAAACGAGACATCATCCATGGTGTGAAGCATCTCGAAGAGATCGCGGAGTCGTGGCTCTGTGCACGAAGGACGCTTGGAATATTAAGTATACTTGCGAATCGATGGAAAATAGAGATGCCGGAAGAGGCGGCGACAATATTGGCACGTACGGACGCCAAGTTCGGCCTCTTCCATTTTGATGATCAGTATTCAACAAAATCAGAGACCGGATCCCCCCAACGAACACAACGGATTTCATCGCCAGTCCATGCATCTGGTGGGATGGATTACCCAGGCAGCAACGGGGTTTTTTCCGGGGGCATTCCCTCGACCAAACCAACATCTACATCTACAGCCCAGCAATCTAGTGCAACTTCGTCCCTGGCCCCTCAATCGACAGCTGAAGTTCAGCGGCTTTCTCGGCAACATCGGTACGACATGTCACAGGCGCAAGAGGAGCTCTGGAATCGAGATCTGGCCTCACGCGGATCTGCCGCAGCGGCGCAAATGTCACCTTCAACACTCTTTGGTGGTGTCGATGCCCTTGTGCAGGAGAGTGAGGGCTGGTGGGTCAAGGACCAAGCGGCATTGGCAAGCGGTTTCGGCAATTGGACCGGCATGGAGCCTGATATGTCCCTGCTTGGTAATGCTACGTCTGGAAGTGGCTATGTGGTGAATGGCGTCAACTCCTACAACCTGAACGACGGAGACATGTACGCATGATGTGCGGTAAGATATGATTTATGTAGGTAAGCACGGGCAGTTGGCGTTAGCGTACGACTCCAAAAGGGTTGGCTTTGGTAACGATATTAGAAGACCCTTCCAGACGGTAAATCTTGGACATAATCGTTATGATGGCACACCAGCAGTTGCTGCTGAAGCTCAAATAGAAATCTAACCTGTTGAATACTATCTGCACTAACTATGTGTAGTATGTAAGCCTGCTTAGTAATGAAGCTAAGGTAACGAGGCAAAACGTGATCAGGTGGGGCATTTCATTGGGCGCCGTTGTAAGTACATGCATAAAGTACTTTACATAACCCTAAGGTAGTTAAACCCCCTACAACTCCAAATCAGCTGTGCTTCCCAGTTTCAATCTACTTTCCGACAGTTGAATGGCAGTGTCCATCCCCTTCGTTGAGCCCGTTCGGAGTATCAGAAGAGCTGGGAAGCAGCTACGAGCGAACCATGTCAAGCATGGTAAGTGGACATTCTCGAATCATTTCACTGGTCGCTCAGCGGTAGTCTGGGAGTCACCGGCAACCGACCATTGGTTGATGTTGGGTGTAGGAGAAGGCGAATCTTGCACGCATTCGTGATAACCAACGCCGGTCACGAGCACGACGGAAAGATTATCTGCAGGAGTTGGAGGGCAAGTTCCGCAATTGCGAGCTTCTTGGAGTCGAAGCCTCCTCCGAGATCCAGGCGGCCGCACGACGAGTGGCCGAGGAGAATAAGCGTCTAAGACTGCTGCTACGACAACGGGGCGTGCCAGAGTCGGAAATTGATGACTACGTCGGAAAGTCGACCGACAATCCCCCATTTCCCTCCGGGGCCTCTACGCTGGACTCGTTGTTGAGCGTACGAAATCCATGCAGTGGAAAGAAGCCCAGATGTAGTTCACAGCTTTCTGAGAGCTCCGCATCCTCAGTCAGTTGGAAGCCAGTTTCCACGTCAGCGCAATCGACTCTCCAGCCCGGCACATGTGGTCAGCACCGCGCAATACCTTCGTCAGACATGAGCGCGGCTCCATCAACCCAACAGTACCCGCAAGCAGACGTATTATTCGACGCCAATGACTTCTCGCGAACAAACTCCGAATACCACCAGCCAGCGCCTCCAGAAGGCTGGTCGGGACCAATCAACTACGAACTTGCCGAAGAGATCAACGCAGACGCCGGTACATCCTCCTGCACCTTCGCCACAAATATCATTAGGGATTTGGGCACTGGTGTCAGTGCGGAGCAGGTTAAAGCAGAGTTGGGCTGTGCGCCAAACACGGAATGCAAGGTCGACAACTCAAAACTATTTAATGTCATGGACAGATATAGTGGGTAACCACTGGGTCTTGGATGTCTGGAGTGAGTGGCTTTCGTCGTGGCACTTCACATGATATGAAGGTGTCATACTTACCGACCATCCACGATCGACATTATCGCGCTATAGTAGTTGTCAATTCGAAATCGCCTCGGGTTGGCTTTGAAACGCTCAACTTACAGTGAGGTCCATAATTGCCTGGTGAGAACACCATAGATACTCGGCTATGGACATCGGACTGGACGATTGAGATTTGGTTTGCAGGCCAGCATTCCTGACCGCATCCGGTGATAAGAAGATTTTCCTCCACGGAATCTCTCCCAAGATCCGGAAGTACTGGGTATGATGTGCCTGTTTCTGGATTTTCTTGTGGCCCATTGTCTATTGTCGCTTTCAGCGATGCGACTCAAGTAGATTGATTATCTTGGTCTGTTGACCATATCTTCACGAGTCGCTGCTTTCGTACGCTGGACATTTGAGGCAAAGGGTGAATGGGATCATAGCTCCAGCTCACTTCCAGATGCTCGACACTGACCCTCGCTGCCTTGCCAGCACGTTGCGACGACTTTCTCCGTTCACCTTTGACTACCAACATCGGGTCATGCCAACTCAGCTGTCTCCTAGTCGTCCAGTACAATAACGTCCTGACATCGCAAGAATCAGCAATGACGCAACCCAACCCCGCCGCAGCTGCGGTCGCCGCCAGACCCGGCATGCCAAACTTACCTCTTGGGGCCGATAATGGCAACGCTATAACCAATCCATCAAAACAAATATCGTTGGCCAACCAGCCAAGCTGGGACATGTTTCCTCTAAGTCTTGCGACTGCCGACGGACCAGTTCCCATCGCTATACCAACGTCAGTTTCGATACCTTCTCCCCTAGCCGATTGTGGGGGACGGAGAGACCAGTTTCTAAAAATTGTGAACGAGCGGGCATCAAGCGGGGCTAGGACGCTGTTCAACAAGATTCGCCAAGCCAGCAGTCCGCAGCCCGGAGATCTGACCATGAGGCAGACAATGCTCGTTGGTTCTCTCCCAATGATATCACCTCTGTCGCTAGATCGAGAGAATGGTTTCATAGTCTACCTTGGACAGCAGCAGAACGAGGATCGTGCGGTTGACGCTGGAATCCGACAAGAATGGGTACAGAAGGATCACATGATTAGACTGTAAGTTAAGCTACAGGAGTTAATATAGCTGTTCATGACTCTGAGCTTACAGATACAGTGACGCCGCGGAGCCTACATTTTACAGACCGCCCGCGCGCCAAAGCACTGTCGTAGCACGTCTGACTAGTCCGTTAGATATCAGAATGCTCAACGGCACGAGTCCGGCCGGCAAAGCAATTACAGACTTCTTTGTCCTTAATAGCTCCCACACGTCCCTCCGGATCAATGGTGTACTGTTCAATCCGAACACACTGGTGGGTCCACTGCCAGATTTCGCTGTGATTGAAGTCGGAAAAGCTGCGGTCTTCTGGTGGCATACGGATGAGAGTCTCGATTATGTGCCTGTTGAAATACATGAGGTATGATTCCTTGGCTCGGACACAGGGGAGTTCCAATCGAAACGTTCAGCTAACGTAACATATCAAGACTGCTATTACCAACAAACGACCATTGGATGCGGATAAAGAGTACATCAATCTTACAGATAATCCACCGTCAAAGAGGCAAAAAATCAACGAAGGTATGCCTTTTGGGCGCCACGCTCTCTCTCTCTCCAATGCTGCATGCCTACCACTTGCGACATCCGTCTTACTGATCGGTAATTCAGGGACTGCAGCAACTGGGTATCAAACCGAGTTCGGATTGCCGGCAAAAACTCCCGAAAACGAGCCCACCTTGTGCCCAGATCTACCTTCGAAGGGATTTGTCGTCAACCTCGTAAGCAATCTACGTACTGAACCGGGCCATCTGCCAGTGGCTGGTCCAAAGATAAGCCATCCTCTGGTGCAGAATTTGCAAGGAGCAAAGGGACCGACAAAGGGCCCTAGACCGCCTTTTACCACTCCTGGTTCGGGTTTAGTAGCGTGGCGTCAGCAGTTCCAGAGAAGGTTGAGGTACTATAAAGAAAAAGCTGGAAATTTACCGAATGGCAGAGAACGGCCCCACCAAATCGTTGTCGAGGGAGAGTTTGGTGATGACGATCCTGCCTTGGCAATTGCATCCGTGTGGGAGGGTGCAATGAGGTGGGGTGTAAAATACGCCTTTGGCACCCCATACCTTTTCCAGATAGCCAGACAAGATCCACTGCTGGGTGTGACTTGTGTCGGAGCACCAAACGCTCTGATAATGCCTCTTATATTCAACGCAGCAGTAAATAATCCTCCCCAGGAAGAGGAGAATTATGTGAAACCAGCTCCACCACCGAAATCTCGTGAACAACTAAGCCAAGAAAAGGAAGACCTTGCCAAGATGGATGAGCTGGCGGAGGAATTAAAAGACAAAGGAGGCCATAATCATGGCAACAAACCCAGCGCGACAACTGCTCAGCAAGAAGCGCAGAGACAACAATGGGTTGGAGGAGTCGGTCACTTCGTATTGGCAGTTGCTGAAAGAGAACCTGGCAGCGAAGACGGTGTTCGCATGACGTACATGAACAGTGCGCTGATTCCGTCGATGGGGGTCCTCCGCGCGACAGCTCGCAACGTTGTACGGAACTCGTCCTGGATGCCGGAGGGGGTTTGGCCCCGTTTCACCAGCGAAGTGAGGCAACCGGTCCCTCAGCAAGTCGGCGGCAGCGTTTGTGGGACGCACGTCGTTCTGAACGCCTGGGCCTACATGCTTAACATTCCCATCAACGCGACGTGGTCGACGTCAAAGGACGAAGAGAGCAGTTTCTATATGGAAGCCCGCACCGTGATTAATCTTGCCCTTCAGGGGCATATGGATAGTGAAACCATTCTTAGCTTCCTGACTTCATATGGATACGCCCGTTATCAAAGTCTAAACCACATTCCACACCGCGCTCGAGGAGTTCAAAGCGTCTTGATTAATATAGATATCTTAGGCGACATGGTCGACGGGATGCGAAGGGAGGAGCGGAGTAAAGGAAAGATGACAAATAAAGCGTCTCCAAAAGGTTTGCTTTCTGGTCACACGACTGGTCCTGCGCCAGGAGGTCCCGGAGGCTCGACCAACCCTCCTAAAGTCTTACCCGCTCCACCGAAAACAGATCCTCTGGTTCTCCCACCGAAAGGTCCAACTCCAGGGGCCCCTGCAGGCTCGATCAACCCTCCCAAGATCGTTGCACCAACAACAGATCCTCAACCACCAAACACCGGAACTGCACCGACCGGGACACTTGCTGGATGTGCAGCCCCTGTAAAAGGGGTTGTTCCATCTCAAGGTACCGGGGAAAAGCTATGGACGCAACGCCTAGTTGAGGGTATTAGGAGTTACAAAGCTGAGCGTCGCAAGCTAGGCAAGCACAATTTCCACCAAGTCAGGGAGCTGGAAGAACAGCTCTATGACGATGACATTTCATGTGCAATTGCTGCAGTGTGGCGAGGCTTGTGGTTGCACAATATACGCTTCGCTTTTGGGACTACCGACCTCTTCAGATGCTGTCGAAAACCAGATGATGGCCATGGATTGTTGTCTGTGGGAGCACCTCACCCTTTAATTATGCCTTTATTGTTTAACATTGACGACCAAAACGACCACTACCGCACCGGCAGATCCCGTTCGAATGACGGGCACTTGATGTTAGTTGTGGCCGAAAGAGAATCAGATAGCACGAACAACATCAGACTTAAGATCATGGATAGTCTGCCAGGGTTTGTAAACGACAACGTCATCCGGACTACAGCAGAGAACATAGTTCGATACTCTGGTTGGATGGGTCTCACTCGTGCAGGGACTCCCGTCGCAGTTCAGCCAACCTTTACAGTGGAAAGAATCGATGTCCCACAACAGACTGACGCCATCCGGTGTGGCCTGAATGTTATCTTCAACGCCTGGGCCTACATGCTTGGAATCCCGATCACACGCAATAGATCGTTGAAGAGCGAGTCAAAGACCACTGACTTCTATATGTTTGGCCGACATATCATCAATTCAGCTCTAAACGGTTGCTTGAATTTGCAAACGATCCAAGCATTATTCAACACCCACGAGTATTGTCAACCCCAAGGCCTAGAAGTTGCTATCCCCTCGATACGATCAGTTGGAATGAATCCTAAGGTCCTACACGACATCGTCGAAGCAATTATGGCAGATGAGAGGTTACAAGCATTCGGGAGTGGTCCCCCAGCATGAGGAACCTGTCGAAGTGAAGCGGGGTAATCGAGGCCTCTGGACGAAAGCGGCGGATATGTGCTAAACATTTACCAACCGCTTGCGGCTCACGGATGTTGGTAGCCAGCCAAAGCATCGAGGTGACGTCAGGGCCGACTTCTGCGCAAGTCTTTGAGTCTACTTCCCGATCCGTGCTTTTCATCTGCGCGAGGACTTTGGCTAGGAATTCCGCGCAACGTTGGGCACCCTTTGATCTACACAGACTATCGGACTTGAGTGTCGCTATAGAGGTGCTTACTTTGATCTATCAATACCATACCGATTCAAGCTTCCATACGGCTTTCATTGGCGTTTTCTAAGACCTATTGACCATGCATGCTCTCCGATGACCACCATTTGATGCCGAATTTTCCCAAGAGCGTACAAATTCCTCGACATTTGCCTTGGCCCTGTGTCTAAGCGTGGGAGCATGGTCTGACGGAAAGCGTCGATTAGCGACATCCAAGCCTAGAGAGAGCGCGCGAGGCACAATGGGTAATGAAGGTAGGTTCATTGGGATCTCGGAAGGCAACCAAACACAACGCCTGCACTAGATCTGCCTGAAAGCGGCCTTCGAGAATTGGCAGTATAGGGTGTACCACGGGGAAACAGACCTCCGCCAGACCATCCTGATCAGAGCGAGGAGGTATATCGAAAGGCCCTACAGCATTGGGATAATCCCGTAGAGCCTTCTCGTACTTCTTCTCTAACGGTTTGACTGAAACAGCCCTATGGTAGAGATCCGAACTGGGATCTGAGTTTCCGTTCCAAGCTTTCCTTTTTCTTTTATCATCCATTCTGACCCAGGACCCAACTTGGTCATGGTCCAAAGCATGTCCATCATTTCCCACAGTGGCCTGCTCTACCGGGATGATTTCAGGGTTCGGGTTTCCAACAAAGGGGGGAGGGAGGTCTCCAGACATCTCTTCGCCTTCGTGCGTGTTGATCCATTCCAGGATCCTTCATCATCGACCGTAGCTGACGCTATATTGACGCAGGGGATTCACTCGTTCCGTGCAGCTTCGTGTCCATCGAAAGGGGTTGATCACGACGTTGTATCTCTGAATTCCGACGTCTTGTCTACATGGCCAGAGACAGATGCTGCAAAAAGCGAATGCCATTCTAGGTTATTGAGAAAGAATCTTAGCATAACAGGATCTTTGCATCATTGCGGGCTCATCCATCTGAATTGAAGCCTTTTGAGTTTTGTACAATGATCTAATAGCACAAGGTCCTTTCGGGATAACCTGCAAATTCAATCTTCTCGAGATCTGAGTCAAAAATGTTATGGAATGCTCGACATCGTAGAGAGAGCTTTGTAAGCTTTGCGAATAGGCTAGTATCGATTTTCAGATACAAGGAATATCACCACGAAGCAAGCTACAGTATCACGCCAGATAGAGCTATAAACATGTGTCGAGCAATGCTGTAGAATCGAAAGCTTGGATAATCGACAACGTTGCGGTTTGGGATAAGCCACCAACCGCAAGCGAAAGCCCTACCCGAGCTCTGACGTACCGTAGCCCCTGCATCCTCTCACCACCACGAACCTCCCATAACGATGGTGCCATTGGCATCTCTACGCTGCTTGGGCCGCGCAAACCCTACCTACACATTACATGCCAGCTTACGATGCTCAACCATAAGAGCATTCAGCGCATCGGCGCCGATGCAAGTAAAGAACCGCATCTTCAATTCGTAGGTATAGAAACGCCATTGTTCCATCATCGCCACTGTATGCTGACGAACTGGTCGACTCGCAGTGTACGAAACCAAGACGAAATTGACTCCATGCTCCTCCTCTCCGCCACGAACCGCACTCCCCTCATAACATTATGGACAGCGTCCTGGTGTCCGTCGTGTAAGGTCGTTGCGCCGGTGATACGGGAGTTGATTGAACGGGATGGTATCGGCGAGAAGGAAGGCGGAGTGAGCTATGCGGAAGTCGAGATTGACTCGCCGACTATTGGGGATTTGGCGATGCGGTATATTGTACGTTTGCTGGGATGAAGGCAACTGCGTTGAGGGCTGACGGGGAGGTGGCAGATCAATTCCATACCTACGCTTCTATCGTTTAGTCGACAGGAAGCGCAGCTGAATACGAAGGTTACGAGTGTGGATGAGATGAAGGATAGGGAGTTTTTGAGGTTGTGGATTCAGGAGGAGGCTAGACGTGGGGGCGCCGGTGGTGCTGGTGGTGGATTGTTTGGGGGAATGTTTGGGTTGGGGAATCGATAACATTGTGAGACGGGGAGAGTTGTATTAGTATGGACTCAAGAAGGTTCTGTTCGAGTCACATCCTTCGCTCTCAATTCTGGCCCTAGGTGTTGGGTCGGCAGCAGGTAATGGGTGTTATAATCACGAGGAGTAAGGGAGCAGCCTTCGATCAAGGCCCCGCTGCGAATTGACTCGCAATGTAGGATCGTACCTTCTTTTCATGATAGGCCGTAATGATTTAGCAAATGCGCATATACTTCGATACATCTCAGGCGGATTGACCTTTAACATGTAATGCATCGGATGAGAGGTGTGAGTATTGACCAGAACGACACTATTTGAGTACAACTGGAAGCACTATTCTGTTGGTTATCCTCCAGGTCTATGCAGCCATCTCCGTCAATAACGCCGTACTCCTGATGCATCGGTTGTGACATCCAGGTGTCCAACATCCTTTCAGCCTTCTCTTGATGGCTTCAACTGCGGTCTTCTTGTCTCTACTCTTATCGGCGGAGGTGGATGTCCCTTGTCGTCTTTCTTGAACCCCAATACCTCCCCTATCAACCCACTAGGCTTCGGTACAGGACACTCCCTTGCTTTCCGCGTCATCAAGGCACCCTCATCCACCAGCTCTTCAGGTGTTCGGTCCATGGTCTCACCAGCCGTTGCGTCTGCGGTAGTCCTTTTCCGCCAGCGTTTTCGCTGTCCGTCCCCAGTAGTTCCGGCATCTGCAAAGTCTGTTCGGGGAGCTGGACAGGGTAGGATATGCGGCATCCCGACTACCAGGAAAGATGCCAGGAGTGTCGTAGTAAAGAGGGAGGTGGTCCATCGTGACCGGGGATGTAGGTGAGGAGGCATTCCGGATGAGGCGGAGACTGCCCGGCTATATGAGGGCCATCCGAACTATGTACTTCGTAGTTCAGCAAAGCAGCTCTGAGATCAATGTTGTAACATCTCTGAGATGCGTACCTGACACCGACCCAAAGCTACACAATCCAGGACTCTACGGAGTTGGTGTGTAGAACTGTAGATTTGATAGACCCCGTAGCGGCATCATCTACGATACGCGAGCTTTGATACAGTAGAGACTGATCGCAGCGCCAATGAATAACACTCAAAGATTCCTGCGTTCAACGACATCCGCCCAAACATTGTCCGCTTCTAGAGTCAAGAAACTGCTAGAGAATACAATTACAATCCAACTCAGAAAGAGGGTATCCAATCGCTACTACTTGGCGCAGAAGATCGCTCGGAGCTGAGCATTGAGCGAACCACTTCCGCGCAGAACCCCCAACTTCAAGTTGCAGGGAAATTCGATTCGACTTTTCGATGAGATCAAGGCTGACGTGCTTACCATACTGATCTGTTGTGTTTCTAAGAAGCCGTTTACCACTAAAGGCGCTGCGCCATCCGCGGACGCTCTTGGTGGAGGGACAAAAATGAGCGACTTGGACAAGTACATAGTCCTACTCATTATCCACAGAGACAATTGCTAATGAGACTGAAATCCAGAGCGATCGCACAACTACGAGCCTGCCGGCCGATACCAGAAGCCCAAGTCCGGGAGCTATGCTACAAAGCACGAGAGCTGCTGATCGAAGAGGGCAATGTAGTCGGAGTAGACGCGCCAGTGACGATTTGTGGTGACATACATGGACAGTTCCATGATCTTATGGAGCTTTTTAGAGTCGGCGGGGATGTACCTGACACGAATTACCTATTCATGGGCGACTTCGTCGATCGAGGCTTCTATTCTCTCGAATCCTTCCTTCTTCTCCTCTGTCTCAAAGTGCGGTATCCGGATAGAATCACCTTGATAAGAGGGAATCATGAGTCACGACAGATTACGACAGTGTATGGATTTTACGATGAATGTATACGAAAGTACGGCAGCGCGAATGTTTGGAGATATTGCTGTGAGGTGTTTGATTACCTGGCTCTAGGGGCGTTGGTGATGGGTGCGAGCTCGGAGCTGGACCCTACATCGACGAGTATGACAGACACGCAAACGACCATGCCTGCAGACGACGAGGACATCGAGATCGAGATATTGAATTCGAACGGAGAGGTTCTGAACAGATTTCCTCGGAACCGAAATAGAGTCCCTGCAGAAAGCAACGAAGGTCTGACAGCATCACCGACGGCCTCACCAAAGCCAGGCACTCCAGCGAAGACAGGACCAGCCGGTACAGGCGCGTCGGGTGACAGCGGCGGCTCAAAGGACAATGGTGGAGGTGCAGTCCTCTGCGTGCATGGAGGATTGAGTCCTTTGGTTGATAGCGTGGACAAGATTCGATTACTGGACCGGAAGCAAGAAGTACCACACGAAGGGGCCATGTGCGATCTGCTATGGAGCGATCCGGATGAGATCGATGGCTGGGGTCTTTCACCACGCGGAGCTGGCTTTCTTTTCGGCGCGGACATTGTCAAGCATTTCAACCATCGCAACGACCTATCGCTCATCGCTAGAGCACATCAGCTGGTTATGGAGGGGTTCAAGGAAATGTTCGACTCGAGTATCGTCACCGTGTGGTCGGCTCCAAATTACTGTTACCGCTGTGGCAATGTCGCGGCAATCCTGGAATTGGGCGAGGATAGCAGTAATGGCGGCGTGGTGGCGAGAAGTAATGGAGACTTTGGGATGAGTATGGGCGGGTTGGTTGGAAACTTCACAAGTGATATTGGGCGAAGACCGGGACCGGGAAGAAGGTACAGGGTTTTTGAAGCCGCGCCACAGACTTCGAGGGGTATGCCCGCAAAGAAGCCTGTGGCAGACTATTTCCTTGTAAGTCGACCCCCTTCTTATCCGTTTCGATGTTCGTAGGGCTTCTGCTGTAGCATTTGTGCTGACATAAATTACAGTAACCTCCGTTTAGCGATTGTCCTAAGCCCAGCCATACTCTCGGCACCAGCACGTTAGATACCAACCATTACATCAGATTCGATCATGGGCGCACTTCATCATGACACAGTGAAGTACCGTCAAAGAGCTGGTGTCTGAAGATAGACGATTCACGACATACACCAAGCACAAGCGCCCTAAGGACTGATTTCTCTCGGCAAACATGAGTGTTTCCAAGCTGCTAAACAACAGGCTTTGCTCAGAGTACGCAAACTTTCACCTTCACCCCCTGAGTAAATGGAGTCGCAAACACTCGCACCTAGAGGAAGGAGCATCACCAAACGAGTAGTGCGTTGGCCGTATAAAAGCTATGCACTAAAGGCGCTCTTGGACTACCTTAAAGGGTGGGTTCCACCCATTACTATGGCAGACAGCCTTGATTTCATCAGCCATTGATCACCGAGACCTCTTTGCGTGGCATCTCTACTATTTACTCTGATCTCCAAAGTGAAGAACATCCGTATAGACTACCTCACTCAAACCATGCGTCTCTTTATGAGAGTCTGACAGATCTCATCCCATTCTCCGCGACCCTCTCGTCGCAAAGCTTCGATGGCGTCTTCTACTTTGTCCTCGCGGCATTTTGGTGGTTTGTGGAGCATTGACACGTGCAGAGTTATCAGAGAGCTTGTTCAGATGGTTATCATTATTGCGAAGCAGTTTGTTAGGTTGGTGCTTTGTTGATGATGTGCTGGATGGGTGGAGAGTTGGAAGACGTCGGCAAGCTAGGAGGGGCCGCTTTGGAGTTGTGGTACCATCGAATTCGTGGGAGCCGGCGTCGTGATAGGGATGGATATTATCCTGCATAGGAAACGGCTTCTTTCAATATGGTGGAAAGGGTCTGAAAAGCGAAGCTCCACGCGCGGAAGCGATTGTCCTTCACTGCAGACAGTCCTGAGTTTGACGAATGGTGGGAAGTTCTGGGGAAGGTCTGTTCGCTGTGGTGAGGTAGCTTGTTTGGCAAGTCTGAAGTGTGGGATGTCAAAGGTCATGTTGCGTTGGGGAGAAGTACTGCATACCAAGAAGGCAAGGCCATCCATCAATCTGGTCATCGACCATGGCCCCGGGGCATCTTGTGGGTAACTTCATGACGGCGCCCTTTACTATGATCTTTGAATTGGTCATAGAGACGGGATCTGTTCGGCAGTCGCTCTGTCTGAAGGGGTGGAGATGGGTCGGTTCTGTAAAGACCAGTTGAGCTAGATCCACGCCAGGTGCAAGGGCCTTTACTGTGATAAGTCTTTCATTATCGCAGAGAGTCTAAAGCTTTGACCCAGCTCGCAACGGACAGGATAGAGTATACGAGATTATGCTACTGGAAAAGCTCTAGAAAGCCACCAACAACAAGAAACAATCTATATCCCTAACTCCACCAGCCCAAGCTGCAAGTCAATCAAGAAGGAGTATAAGTGCTCTGCACGCCCTAAGCTTTGACAACAACTGGATAAGTCTTCCCTCCATTCTCACCCTGCGCCTGAATACCATCCCCACCCGCCCCCTTCGTCTTCGTCTTCGTCTTCGTCTCTTGCTCCTTAGCCTTAGCCTTCTCCTTCTCTTCCTCCACCTTCGTGGCCTTGGCCGCCTTATCCGCCATAATCTTCGCCAGCTGCGCCCTTTCCGACTCGCGTCCCTCACCTGCCCTCAACTGCGTCAATTGCAGATTATGCCTTGTGGTATTCAATTCCGCCGTCGTGGTCTGCAATTGGTGTCTCAGGGCCAGAATCTGACGGTTTCTGGTTTGCGCGAGATTTTGGAGTTCGTTCATTTGAGTGTTCTCGCGTCTACCTCTCGCTGTTGTGCGGGTTCCTACTTCGGGCCTCACGACCGTTTGCACGAGGGGTCGAGTCTCCATTGTGCGTGTTGCTTTCGTGCCGGGGTGGATTGCATAGCCGGGGTTAATGAAGATTGTCCGACTACCTGGGATACGGTAGACTCGACTCATGACGTCCATCGACGCGACCGGCTCGAGCGGATCGACGGCCTGCTCCCCGTCCTTGGTAGCAGGCGCATGTAGATTCTGCGCCGCAGCGCGTTCGGTCGCTTCTTGTTCTTCTTGCTTGGCGGCCAATTGCTCGTTAAGCACGTCCCACAAATCCGGGGTTAGGTTCGCAAGCACGTATCGATCCTGGGGGAACAACAACGGTTTCCCCTCTGCCATTCTGCCCGTGGAGCTGTTGAGTTGGAGAGGGGCGGTGGCTTCGCCGGCGAGGACGTCGCGGGAGTTTGCGATTTCGGCTTCGAGCTCCGCAACGCGCTGGACGAGGGTGGTGGTGTAGATGAGCCATTGGCCGAGGATGGTATCCTTTGTGAATTGGCGGGCGGGGTCGTGTTGCGAGGGGAGGATGGAGAACAGGCCGCCGTCGGGGGCGGTTTCGTTGTCGATGTATTCGAGGAGGTCGTTTACGTGCTCGATGTGGTCGCAGAGGGACCGGCGGTCGGCTGTGTCTTCGGCGAGGGTGCAGCCTGTTGAGAGGATGGTGGCGCCGGTGGCGGAGTCTTGAGTTTCGGCGATTTGGTTGCGGAGGCTGTTGAGGGGGAGGGAATGGGTGGGGCCGAGGTTGGCGTAGGGGGTGTCTAGGTCTTCTAGCCAGTCGAAGGCGTCGTCGGTGTCGGATTGGTGGTCGATTGCCGTAAGGGTTTTGAAGAGGTTGCACATGGCTTGTGCGTGCTGCTTCAGTTGGAGAAGGTTGGGTGCGACGCCGGTGGCGTGGCTGAAGAACGAGCAGTTGAGGTGGGCGTATTTTTGACACTCTTCTGGGATCCACTCCGCGAGGAAGTTGGGCTGATAGACGCCGGCGAATGCATGAGCGGGGATGGGTTCTGGCTGGGCTTGCGGTGCTGGAGGTGCGACTGTTGTGGTTGAGAAGGTCACCTTCTGCGGTTTAGATTTCGGTTTGGCCGGGGGCTTCTGAGGCTGGCCCTCTGGCGGTGCTGGAGGGTTGTTAACGTTGGAAGCCGCCATGCTGAATGTCACAATTTTGGCAAGAGTCTGTAATCATTAGAAGTATCACAGTTACTTGAGCGTAATGAGCAAGTGAGAAGGTCTGCCATTGTGTCTATGATTGCGAAGTAATACAGCAAATGACAAAGAATGCCGGAATAAGCATATTCGGCAGGGCAACGCCGGATGCGACAGTGGAATGCAAACTGCATCTTCGCAATATTTCTTCGCAACTGAGATTGACGCAAACAGCAGGCAAATACGTGAGGACAGCCCTGAGGGTGATTCGTAATAAAGGTTACCAAAGCGACTAGATTAAGCAAAAAGTATCCTAGCGATGAATTGGACTTTGAATATAGGAGCCTGCACAGAGACCGCCAATGCAACGATTCTAAGCGATAGATCACTTAGAGCATACGTGGTAGAAGCTCAGAGTCAAGTAGCAGTCAGACACGCAATGAAAGTTGAGCTTGCCAGACCCAATCAAGTGCAACAGCAACTCTCGCCTGTCCGGCTGCCAGAGAGAACTCGCTAGGTGTTTTCTCAAAAAAAGTCCGTTGCCGTCGGTCAAGAAGTCTTTCGAGGTGCAGTGCTGCGCTTGGGAGTGTTCGGCGTAGATGTGGGAGTCTCAGTAGGCTCATTGGAATGACTCTCTGCAATCTGGCTTGGCATGGCAACACCAGCTGGCTCTGCTCCATCATGATGAGATAAAATCTCTCTGTGTTCGTCTAAAGCATCTATCGTAGAGTGCTCTGCTGGCAACGCTTGCATACTCGCTGCGAATCGTGGAGGGGCTTGAGAAGGGCCATCAGTGAATGGCAAAGCTGTCGCAATCCGTGGTGTTTGATCGCGGTGCCGCCGCTGGGCCGTGTTAGTCCTTGCTCCCAAGTTACTCAGAAGCTGTTCTGTGGTGGTCTCCCCATGGAGCTCACCGCGCTCATCGATGTTCTCCTTTGGAAGATCCATTGCGATGGATATGGAGTTGCTGGTGCCTGTACGGGGTGGAATGATGCCACCCTCCGCTCTATCTTCATAGACTTGGAAGTCTGTCTCATTCCAATTCAATTTTCCGGACCGCTGCTTTCGCTGAGTTTGGTCTTTCGGGCTTTGAGCGTTGAGTGTTTTTTGCATTCGCTTCATACTAACATCTTCATTAGGTCCTTTCGAGGTGCCCTCTTTTGCCGCTACCAAAGACTCTCCCTTCTCAAGCACCTTCAGAAAAGTATCAATCTGCTCTTGTTTTCTAGTGTCCTGACCTCGACCTTGCGCTCCCTCTACTTCTTCGATCTTGGAGACCCTAGCTGCTATGGTCTCTGCGTTCTCTATGCTGTCTATCATATCTGAAGACGCCAGCTTTGTGGATTCATGAGGGGATCCAAGGAGCACCTTGTGCTCAGGCACCTGCACCGCAATCCCTTCGTCTAGTCTTGACGAGATCCCATGACTGAGCTCGGCCGGGTCAGAGTCAACCAATTTACTCTTGGTGCCGTCTAGGACATCCTCGGAGCCGCCACTGATGTCGGCAACGTGGTCAGACGCAATCTCGTTGTCCACTTGAGACGAGAAGCCTTGAGCCTTAGCGCCAATGGTGGGAGGTATTGGCTGGGCAGTGACCTCTGACGCGTTTTCTGGTTCTGTATTTTCAATTGTCGTGACTGGTAGTTTGTCCGAGTGGTTGTCGACTACCATGCCTTGTATCGCCTCCTCCCGTTCTTCGGTGGCTTCTAGTCGACTTGGCGGACTCTGGCTATTGTCTGCCTTGTTTTCGATCGTGGTATTTGAACCCGTGGGCAGGCTTCCGTCATCGCTCAGGTGTATCTCGACGGTTTGCACTTTGGAGTGGTCTTGATCTCCGGGTTGGCCATCGAAGAAATCATTGATCAAGTCAAAAACCTCGTCGCGGTGGTATTGACTGATCTCTTCCCGTTGATCTTCGGCGTCTTCGAAAATTGCTTGAGCACTGATGTCACTATATTCCTCTGCAGAGTAGAATTCTTCTTCGTCATCCATCATCTCCTTGTCTTCCACATCTTCGTCGAACTTGGATGTAGCGGCTGTTTCAAAATGGTCCTCCATATGAGCGTCACCCTCTTCCTTTGCTTCTCCATTAGCAACATCCCCGGAATCCTTCTCCTTATCTTCTGGAATGCCAGTGAAAGATGCCACTTCGCCTGCGAACAAGGTCTGCATACGGATTCGGACTTGCTCATAACGTTTCTTGAGAGCTTGTACACCTCCCCAAGCCTTGAGTTGCTTTCTGATGAAGAACCGCTCTTTGACTAAGATGTTGACCAGTTGTGGCCATGTGTGAGGGAGGGTATTGCCTTCGACTGGCGCGCCTTTCTGAAGAACGTAAATGCGTCGATCAAATGGCTCAAAGTCTTCCCATTCGGCACGGATCGGTCTATTGAAAGGGTTCTCAACATCCTTGGCCGCTGGTGAATTCTCTTTGGCTGCTGATGGATTCTCCTTGTCCACCATGGTACCATTGAGGTAAGTCTCGGAGCTTCTCCTAAACCTCACTGATCTCTTCGCGGCAGCTTTGGGACGCAGCATATCGTCCATTGGATGATGTTTCATGTCGTAGTCAATCTCCTTGTCACCGTTGACTGCTGCACGTGTGGTACGCCGCTTCTTGGGACTCGGTGAAGGGCTAGAGTTTCCCGCTCTTCTACGTTTGCTTGGCTCGAAGCGTGGTGGAGATGGGATGATGCTCTCTGCATTCAGTCCGCTCTCGATACGAGGAGCGTTCCGTCTCCCAAGCGTGAGGTAGGATAAGACTCGTTTAGCTGGAGTTTTGGGTGAAGATGGATCTTCGTTCGTTTTGTTGCTTGTGATGCTTGACTTAGAACCACCGGCAGTGAGGTTTGCAGATTTGACCTGAGTTCTGTCAGTACACATTTACTTAGGATTGAGGTTGGACAGAGTCAAGCTCGTGAACCTCACTTTTGTCGTCTTGGAAGTGGAGGTGCGAACTCTCTTCAACGCGTTAGAATGACATGTAGGATGGCCCGAAGTTGCGGAGCTTACCAGGCGACCCTCAAAGTTACCCGCATCGCTCTGTGCAAGCTCTCCACCTTTAGGCAGGCTTGGGATGGATGTCATCATGCTGCACACAGTGGCGTCTGCCTGAGCACCTTGGCTTTTACCGAGTTTCCAACTTGCTTTCTCTTCTCTCTTGTCGCGTTGTTCTGATTCAATGTTGACCATCAAGGTACGATGAGGTGGAGATGGGAGATATTGGGCGAAAGATGAAACAGCTTTTAGGACTTTCGGACGGAGAAGTCCTGCCGAGAGGGGCACTTCTAGGGCAAGGCCAGCACGTGCGCAACATAACCCTAGACTCACATTTAGTACCCACCTTAGCTGTGGGATAGACGTCTAGTCTCTAAGTGTCTAGTAAGCCCCATCTCCTTGAGCACGTAAGGTACCGTACGCCTAAAGTGTCGGGGTTCGCACGTCGTATCAGACCCAACAGGATATGTAGAAAATTTACATACGCTTCTAACCTACCCACTCCCGTGATGAAAGCAATACTCTCAGAAACAGAGATCATTGCAACTTCGCCGCGCTGCTGCGTAAGCATCTGTTCTCCGACTTTTCCTAGCAGAGCATTGGCTTCGCTGCAGCATTGCAATCGTCATGAATCGACAAGATCAGCTAGCCAGAAGTATGTTAGGACGATATTATAGAATGATGAGGCTAGTCCAGAGACACTGGCCATAGCATAAGTCATCCTTTGCATGAAGAACGCAAGGGCATGGAATCGGGATCACATCGAAAAGCACCTCTGCACTTGTGATTTCGCTTTGGTCAAGCTCTTCAGAATGGCATGGGGTGATATATGGAATTGTTTCAAATTCGAGAGACTAGAATGGACGGAATAAAGCAAAACACCAGGACACCAACCATTGTGGCCTCTCCTGGGTATGCTATGTACTCGCTCAAATCGCTCGAAGTGACTGTCATATTTCGCTCAAAGCGAGAAATCCTCGTACAAGGAGCGTCCAAAAGTCCTTGCCCAGGCGAGCCCATGCTCGCATTAGCTCCATAACAATGCCTCGCGTGTGATTAAAGAGAAGTCGAAGAACGTTAAGAAGGTGCTCATCTCCTGGTGCTCCGAAAGGCCGTGATATCGAGATGGAATGAACTCGAGTCCGATGCATCACCATCATCGATCTCTATGGTCTCATAACCGTTGCCAATCCGCGCCGTCTTATCCTCTTCCTCCTGTGCTCGCTCCTCGGCTTCTTCCTTTTCTTTCTCAATTTTCTCTTCCTCTTCCAATCTATCTACTTCCTTCCTCGCAATAACAAGGCACACCTCGAACCTTTGACGTGTGCCTTCAATCTCCAGTCCACATTCGCCATCACGCAGGAATTGGTGTGCAGCAACCTCACACAAAGACTGTGCAGCTTCCAGTTCCTTCTCGACGCTATCGAACACGGCTGTAGCCTGTGACACTCGTGCCTCTGGCCCAGTCCGAATCCTCGTTAGCTTGGTCTGCATCATCTTCGGCCGCATAGTATTTCCAAAGTCGCTGATACTGAAAGAAATCTCGTCATCGCCCAGCGATGACATGCGTTCCTTCATGCTCGCCTGCATCTTTCCCTTCCGGAGGTTATTTCTGGCACTACCGATATTGCGAACGAGGGCTTCAAAGGCTTCCTGTACGAAGGAGTCGTAGTAGACTACGATCATCGATCTCGTTCGGTACTTTTGCGGACCAGAAGCCCCGGAGATGACCGACCCCGGTTTCCGTTTACGCCGGGCTTGCTTGAATAGGTGTTTATTCGAAGGATCACCGAGGATGACGCGTGACGGTTTGAAGGTATCGGTGGCGGTGACGGCTGCTTTTTGATTCTCGGGCCGTTCGACGGGCCGTAACGATTCGGTGGAACAGTTTGTTGGCTTTTCGGGTGTGATTCCGGTTGATTGAGGGAGTTGACAATATTCTGGGCACGTAATGCTCGCTCGAACGGAAAGTTCGTCAAGGCTCGAAATCCAGGATGGGAGATTGTCGGTGAGAAATCTGAAGCTTTTGAGAGCGTCTATGGTCGACATGGTGAATTGTTCCGCAACTGGGTATGAAGGGCGAACGCTTTTGTGAGTAGCAGACAAGTACAGACGGAGCAGGGATCCTTAAGGCGTTGAAGTCGTCAGATCATGATAATGCCCACGAGCAAAAGCAATCGGTGGTCGTATCGTAACAATTTGTCGGTCGCTGCCGGCTCCAATTGATCTATGGCTAGACAACTTACGAGGGTAGCGATGAAGTCACATGGTAGTGGATATGCTCGGGTCCTGATCGGTGATAATCGTGATATTGAGAGAAGGGTCAGATTCGGTTGTGGTGGTGGTGGTTAGGAGGGGCCCATGAATTTCTGTGACTGAAATGAAACTGAACAGGAGAATTCTCGAGCGGAATTGCCGTCGAAACTTGTTGCCTACTTGCCGTGTATGTTGGAGAATGCAGGCGTGTGATTGACTAGGAGAGGCCGACACTACTGCTGTGGGAATGAGGACCCGTAGTGTCGGATTTTGAGAAGTGGGATGGTGTTTGTTTCGTTATGACATTTTGCAACTGGCGGTGGGTTGAGAAAAGACGAGTTGCAAGACTAAGCACAACAGCGCCGCAAGGATTTAACTCCCTAAGAGCAAGCACAAAGCTACATCTTTATTCTTTAATCCAATGAAGCCAGCGATGACCTGACAGTAACCAATTCTTTGCGTTTCTTGCTCGTTACATACATCCTCTGACCGCTTGGTCTACATATTCATGTTCATTCCGAGCGGAAGAGCGCGAATACGAAGCACATACATTTGTAATCCGTAGTACAGTAACAACCAGAGCCTGATCGATCAGGATGGCCGAGAGATCTGAGTTGGGGCTTACGAGACTGTGACAGGCTGCTAATGCACAGACATTATCCGCGGCAGCGGGACGTTGCGCTGGCGCTGGCAAGGTATAATTATACCGTTACAAGGATATCAACCATAGGAAGGTCAGTCAAGCTCGCGAAAGCTCGCAAGTGTTGTTCTAGTCTCTAACCAGTCCAAGCCATAAAGCCTAGAATCAACCCCCGCGCGTCTGTATCCGCGACATGATAGGATAGGTCGCGGCTACCGCAGCGGCGGAAGCCAACAGAGTCGAATCCCTGGTGGAAGCTATGTGTACCTTACTCCATATGCGTCAAGTGGCACATACACTCCTCCCTCGAGTCCCTCCACAGCAGGTGATCAGCAAAAGAGGGGTTGCATTGCATGAGTACACATATATCGCAATGCACGCAGGGGGATTGTTACCATGCCTTGCTTCTATTTCCGCCCACAGCCGAATGAGCCTTTCTAAGATATGGACAGAGAACGAGTGCAGTAAATAGTCGGACCGGGAAGGTAGTCCTTCAAGACTGGATCGAGATTCAAGTGCGAGGAAACGTACGGCGGAGGCTGATTCATGCCTAGGTCTTAATTAGTCATGTCTACGGAGGTACTGGCAGGCGTGATCTCCTCTCACCTCAGGTTTCGTAAGTCTCCGCTTGAGATCGTTGATGAGCCGCTGCGCATTTACGACAGCACTGGAGTCCCTCTCTTCCTGCTTGC
>JAABUP010002795.1_pt1 | contig 32647 bp, 35 predicted proteins | sample 5559201 | NCBI WGS metagenome assembly JAABUP01 (sample SAMN10711887, study PRJNA513373) | rock metagenome | isolation source: Antarctica rocks | place: Antarctica
ATGAGGCGGTTTGAAGCCTCCCCCCGCAGGGCGGCTCCGAAGGGCCAACCTTCATCGGCTGCACAGCATTGACTCAAGCCAGTCGACCTACATCAACCAGCCCTCCTCATTCGTGGCACACTTCTTCCCGATCTTCGCTCTCAGTGGCGGACCGCCCCACGAGATCTTCGGACCGCCGTGCGGCGAGCGGATCGCCGTCTCCTGGTCCTGGTCCCAGACCAACTGCCAGCCCAGCGCTTCGCTCCAGAAGTACCCGACCTCCTGCGAACCGTCGCACGTAATCGCTCCGATGAATCCGCAGTCAGCAAGGAAATTGTTGCCCGGCTCGATCACGCAGAACTCATTGCCTTCGGGGTCGGCGAGCACCACATGACCTTCCTCTGGGCGTTGACCTACGTCGATGTGCCGGGCGCCGAGCCCGAGCGACCTCGCCACCGTCTGCCGCTGGTCCTCGAGGGACGTGCTCGTCAGGTCCAAATGCATCTGGTTCTGACCGGCCTTGGGCTCCTCGGTCGAAGCAAATCTGATCCAGAACCCGGTGTTATCGCTCGGCAGGAGCCCCAAGCCCTCGTAGGGATCGTGGGTCATCTCCCAGCCCAGGACGCCGGCCCAGAAGCGCGCGAGACGACGCGGGTCGTTCGCATCGAAGCAGAGCGCGAGAAGGTGGGAAGCCATCCCGCAACGCTAGGCACCGTGGCTCGGCCAAGGCAACGCTATTCACGCCGGAGAGCCCTGGCCGCCGGCCCGGATCGGCAAGCGGCAGTCTGGCACGAGGCGGCCCGCTTGACGATCGCCTACTGGGTCGAATTTTCACCGGCCGGGGGATCTGCGGTCACTTGCAGCGCGCTCCACGCTTGCTGTGCCGATGGCGAGAGGTGCCGGGAAGCTCGAACGAACAGCCGTTGGAGGGCTGGCCCGTGTTCAGCGGCGAGGGCGGAACTGTTGCGCACGACGTCCAGCTCGTTGGCCGCGGTGATCTCGACGAACGCCCGAAGCGACTGCCTGTCGGGCTGAGTCCGCAGCCCGGTGAAGCGGTCGTCGAAGTAGACGGCGGCTTGGTCCAGCTGCGGGTACACCTGGCCCCTGTCGCAGCTGGCGTAGAGGTAGACGAGCTCCTCGGCCTGCCTCCCGATGGCCTCGCGGAGTGCGCCCCGCTGATCGAGGTCCAGCAGGCTCACGGGGAAGCCATCGGTGCCGTAGGCGGCGTGGCAAAGGCCTGCGAGCTGCACCTCGCGTGAGGCGCCCCAGCCGGCGAGTTGCTCGCCTACTCGTCGCAGGTGCTCGAGCAGCGTGCCGCCCGGGTGCTCGAGATTCCGGGCGTCGCGCGCGACGAGCAGAGCCTCGGCATCGGTAAACATCCGGTCGTCGGGCATGGTCGGTCCCCTTCTGGTCGCCGCAAGCGTCGGCGCCGACGTCCACCCTGCCACCCCTGCCACCCCACTGCCGTCTGTGCCGGAGCGAGGGCGCGAGTGCGAGCGCGTCGCCACCCGACCGCCTCATAAGCGGATCGTCAGGCGGTCGAGCTTGAGGCACTGTGCCGGTGTGGCTGTCCGCGTGCGTCCCGCCGGTCCAGCTGACGGCGCTTTCCTCGCCGAGATGCTCGTCGCCGCGGCCTGCTGGCAACCTGGCGGCCCGATCGGAAACGTCCAGTCGGTCCTGGCACGACCACAGCTGGCGCACTACGTCACAGGCTGGCCCCGGCCGGGCGACATTGGGATGGTCGCCGAAGACGGGCCACCGGTCGGCGCCGCATGGCTGCGCCTCCTACCCGAGCAAGATCCCGGTTACGGCTTCGTCGACGCACAGACGCCGGAACTGTCGATTGGTGTGGTGCCGGCGCACCGAGGGCGAGGCATCGGGCGTCGGGCCGGACAACCCCGCACGGCGCCTGTACGAGCGTCACGGCTTCCAGGTGATCGGCACGGTCGACGGCTCGCTCACGATGCTGCTGCCCCGCTGAGGATCGCCTACGGCGACGTGCGCGTCACGGGACCGCGGATACTCCGTCGTCCGGCTGGAGCTGCTTGCGGAGGTGCACGTCCGCCTCCCCGGCCACCGGTAGGCCCTCGACGCGGCCGGTCTCCACGTACCCGTGAAGCTCGTAGAAACGCGGCGCCTGGAATGTGAAAGACGTGACGATGATCTGCTGGCAGCCGCGCTGCCGAGCGACCCGCTCCGCAGCGGCGAGCAGTTGGCCGCCCCAACCTTGCCGTCGTGCGTCCTCGCGTACCCAGACCAGGCTGATCCCGGCGCAGGTCCCCCAGGTCCAGCCGGCGAGCCCGGCGACCACCGAGCCGTCCTCAGCGACCACCTTGACGCTCAGCTCGCTCTGCTCGCCCGCGTCGATCGCGGCGGTGTTGTAGGCCTCGAGCCCGGCACTGAGCACCGCCTTCAACTCGGTGTCGGCGGCACCGACCAACAGTTGAGTACCGACCGGCTCCTCCGAAGTCGTGCCCATCAGGGGACCGTAGCCGTAGCCCCGGGCCCGTCCCGGTAGCCAAACGTCCTACGGCACAGCCCCTTCCGGTGCTGAGGTCCAACCGGAGGGTTTCGCGAGGTCGATGACCTTGCACGACGTCATCTTGGCGGCGTCGCCATGTCCGGGCCTACAGGACCGACCCCTTGAGCCTTGCCTGCCGGCCCGCTCCGCCTCCTCGACGGGCAGCACACCCGCCACTGCAACAGGCCGCCTGCTGGCACCCCACGCCCGAAGCGGTAACAGCTGCCGGCCGAGCCGGCACACCAGCGCAACCACCGCCCACCAGGCCAGCAGCATCAGCACGCTGCCCAGCACAAGCGCGCCACCCGTCCAGCCAACTATCTGCATCTCCTGCTCCGCTCCGCCCCTGGGGAAGCGGCAGCCGACCCCCCTGGGGGGATCGGCCGCCCCTGTTGCCCGCCGCCTGCGCTTAAGCCGGCCTTCTCGCTCGCCTTGCCGGCTCATGGCAGGGGTCGCCCGGCAGCCGCGCCACCCCCGGTGCCGGGCAGGTGCGGCGCCGGTGGATCTGCCGGCTCATGGGGAGCGCTGAACAGGTAGCAGCCCGCCCGGCTCGAACGTCCCGTCCACGGCACGCCAAACGTGGTAGCCGCACGAGTGGCAGGAGGTGAGATCAACCGGTGTGCCATCGGTCAGCGCCAGCAGGATGCGGGTCATCCGCCCCCCGCCGCAGCCGGGACACGACAGACCGTCGGCGAACGACGGGTCCATCGTCAGCGTTCCTGCCGCGATGCCTGGCCGCAGCGCCCCACGGCCGCCGGGAACGGCAGCGACCGGTGTGCCGGCAGTGGTCCACGCACTCACAGCCCCGCCTCCCGCTGACCAGGGCCGGGCTCGCCGGTGGGTCAATGCCCTCATCGGCCGATGCGCCCGAGCATCCACCGGCGCGAGCGGGTGACCCCTGGTCGTGAGCCGCGGGCGCCCCAAGGATCGTGTCCGCTCAGGACTCTCAACCGGGAGCTGCCTGCCCCCGCAGCGGAACGGTCCCGGCCGCTCCTGTCCCGCTGCGGTCGTCTGCCTCGCATCCGTTGCGACACGCGGCATGCACGCCGTTGGGCGCGTGAAGGTTCCTCGGCCTACGGTGGCGAGGGCGTCGAGCCAGTGCGTCGCCCTTGGCGGGTGGCAAGGTCGGCGGAGTGAGCTATCTGGATCCGTCACGAGCGCAAGTCTTTGGCGGTTATGCCGAGGATTACGAGCGCCTGCGCCCGGGCTACCCGGACGACGCGGTGAACTGGTTGGTACCGCTAGGCGCAACCCGGGTCGCTGACGTCGGGGCGGGTACAGGCAAGTTGACCAGCGCCTTGTTGGCCCGTGGCCTGCAGGTAGCCGCGATTGAGCCTGATGCGGAGATGCTGGCGGTCCTAACCAGGCTTCATCCCAGGGCCGAACCGTACCGGAGCGGCGCGGACGCGCTGCCCTTGGGCCCAGCCAGTGTCGATGCGGTCTTCGCCGCACAGGCGTGGCACTGGTTTCCCCATCAGCAAGCCGCCGAAGAGGTACGCCGGGTGTTACGACCAGGCGGCTGGTTGGGCCTTATCTGGAACATTGAGGAACCGCGCGAGGCATGGCAGGTCGAGCTTTCCCGGCTGGATCCCGATACCCGCGGTGGTGAGGTCGGCGTTCACCGTGAGTCTGGGGGCAAAGCGGCGGTCACTGGTCTGCCGGAAGACGAGCTGGAGGTAGCGAGGTTCCCGTGGACCTGTGCGACGACGGCCGTCAAACTACGGGCGCGCTTGGCGACGCACTCCGCGTATGTCGTGATGGACGCGCAGAGGCGCGAGTACCTACTGGATGCCGCGACCGCGGTTGTTGCGGCCGAGGCTGCACGACTAGGGACGGAGGTCGTGCCGCTGAGCATGGCCTCTTACTGTATTCGGTGGCGACCGTGAACTCTTTCGTCCTCGGGCCTTAGCGCATCGGAACAGCCATTCCCGACTATGGCTATGGCACTTCCGGGGGCGGCGCGAGGAGCGGGTCAGGGAATCGCTGGCTGGCTGAGCGGGTCACCAACGAAGTCGCTGGTTGCGCCCATCAGTTCTGAGACTTCCCGGCTGGCCCGGCGCACCAGTGCACCGAGTTCATGGCAGCGCCCGAGCGGCATGCGGAGCTCAGGTGCACTGATGCTCAGACACGCTATCGGGTGCCCCGTGTAATCCCAGATAGGGGCCGCTGCCGACCGGATGCCCGGCGTGCGCTCCCCTAGGGAGACCGAGTAACCCGTCCGACGCGTCTCGGTCAACTGGTCTCGCAGCACTTCGGGGTCGGTGATCGTGGCAACAGTGACGGCCTCGAGTGGACTCCGGAGGATGTCTTCCTGCTGTACGGCTGGGAGGAAGGCCAGTAGGGCCTTCCCCGGGGCGCCCTGCGGGAGAGGGACGGGGGTGCCAAGGTCGGTGTAGGTCCTGCGCAGCGCCTGGCGACTCTCGGCTTGGGCGACCGTCACCCGGTCGCCTTCGCCCGCGAGCTCGTGCAGTCCTACGGTCTCCCCGACGCGGTCACGCAGCGCGAGCATGATGGGAAACGCAACGTCGCGAAGGGCAGCGTGCGCCGCCGCGGCGTGTGCCAGTTGCAGCAACAGAGGACCGAGCACGTAGCGACGGTCGCTAGTCCGGCGAACGAGCCTGTTGAACTCGAGAGCCGCCAGCAGCCGGTGCACAGTGCTGGTGGCCAGACCCGTCTCCGACGCGATGTCCGTGACCCCGACAGCGGGCCGCTGGTGGGTGAAGGATCCCAAGATCGCGGTCGCGCGGTCAATGCTCTGCACCCCCGAGCTAGACGGAGCCGGGCCGGTGCTGGTCGCCATGTCGCCCTTTCCTCCTCTTACGGGCTGGTGGATAGGAACTCGGCCACGGCGCTTGACGAGTCGAGCGCCTAAGTCCTATCGTTTCCCACCAAGCGGCACCCTATCCCGTATCGCGGGATAGTGCAAGGTATGCACCGAGGAGGGCCATCACGTCGGCAGGTCGTCACCTTGCTGCGTCGGGCAGCGCACGGCGGCTCTGGTTGACCGAAGTCGATGCTCATCTATCAATTGGCCGCCGCCGCGGCGAGCCCCACTCGATTCCAGGAGGTAACCCGTGGTTGCACAGGTGATAGGTCAGCGCCGAAAGGCTGCGCTAGCAGCCGCGGTACTTACGGCGGTCGGTCTGACAAGTTGCGGCAGTGCCTCCAAGTCGGGCGGCGGAAACACGATCACCCTCGGCGTCCTGGCGCCCTTCACCGGCCCAAACGCACAGTCGGCGACAGACTTGATGAAGGGCATCAACCTGGCTGTTAATGAAGTCAATGCCGCCGGCGGCGCAGGTGGGAAGCAGCTCAAGCTCGTGACCGGTGACACCGTCAGTGATCCCACGGACGCCGTGAGCGCCGCGAGCAAGCTCATCAACGCCGATAACGCACAGATCATTATCGGTCCGCGGACGCTTACGGGGCCTGCCGTCCTGCCCAAGACGCAGCAGGCCAAAGTGCCCGAACTCCTCGTCGGCGGTTCGACCGTGCTTGACCAGAACAACGACCCGTACTTCTTCCGCACCTCGCCCTCGGACTCCCAGCAGGGGGTCGCCATGGCCGCCTACGCCGCGCAAAAGGGATACAAGCGAGCAGCTCTGGCATTCGAGCAACAGCCAGCAGCCCAGACTCTGAAGGCGCCGATCACGTCCGCTTTCACCAAGCACGGCGGCCAGATCATCAGCACAGTCGACATCACGCCGTCACAGTCCTCCTACCGCAGTGAAATCCAGAAGCTCTACGCCGGAAACCCGGATGTGATCTTCACGCAGATCAGTTCCCAGACCGCGAGCGTCTTCTTTCCGGAGGTCAAGCAACTCGAAGGTCTCACCAAGACGCCCTACATTGGGTCTAACACCTTCGACTCGTCGGACTTCTTCACAGCTGTCGGTGCGGAGGTAGCTAACGGCCCGATCTACGCAACCCAGTCGAGTAGCACCGGCGGCGCCGGGGCAAAGCACTTCACTGACGAGTATCAAAAAGCGTACGGCACGACCCAGACCGCCAACCTGGCTGACAATGTCTACGACGCGGTCATCGTGGCAGCCTTGGCGATTCAGAAGTCCGGGGCGACGACAGGGTTGAAGGTCGCCCAGGCCATTACGGACGTATCGAACCCTCCGGGGGAGACGGTCTCCAGTTACGCCGAAGGCCTGACCGCCCTGAAAGCTGGGAAGAAGACTAATTATGACGGTGCCGGCGGCAACGTCGACTTCGACAAGTACCACAACGTCTTCGGTCCCTATACGGTCCTGCACTTCGACAAGGCCGGCAAGGCTCAGTCCGTTGCCCAGCTTCCAGCCGACCTCTTGCTGCATTACTAAGGCGGCCTTTCGGCGCTCAGCCGAGTGTCCATTGTCCGGGTTAGCGGACTAGTCAGAAAGGTGGGTGACGTCCGGTGACTCTTTTCCTTAACTCCGTCGGGTTCGGCTTGGTCACTGCATCCGTCATCGCAATCGGCGCAGTTGGGCTGACCCTACAATTCGGGATCACCAACTTCGTCAACTTTGCCTACGGCGAGCTGCTCACGCTGGGTGCCTACGTCGGCTACTACTGCACAGTCGTCCTGCACCTGAATCTGGCTGTCGCCATCGGCGTGGCCATAATAGCCACCGGTCTGATGGCGGTGGTGCTAAATGAAGTCGTCTTCGCACCTTTCATCCGGACGAAAGCTCGGCTGTTCATCATGCTAATCGTTACGATCGGCGTGTCCCTCATCCTCCAGAACAGCTACCAGATCGCTTTCGGCACGAACTTCTACCGCTACAATGTCACGGGCAACAGCAGTCACCACATAGGGCCGTTCCTGCTGACAACGACGCAGCTGCTGATCATCGGGCTCGCCATTGTGGCACTCGGTGCTCTGCAGGGGTTGTTGCGGTACACCCAATTGGGCAAGTCCATGCGCGCCATGTCTGACAGCGCCGAACTCGCCGAAGCATCGGGACTCAACACGCGCATGATTACCCGTATGGCCTGGTTCCTTTCCGGCGGCCTGGCAGGCGTTGGCGGGGTGGCGCTGGCGCTGAACGTCTACACCGTAACCCCGGACATAGGGAACTTGTTCGTGTTCATCCTCTTCGCCGCGGTCATCCTCGGTGGCATCGGGAACCCGATCGGAGCCATGCTCGCCGCTCTGATCATCGGCGTGGCCATGGAAGTGTCAGGCGCCTACATCAACTCGGCATACAAGACGGCCGTCGCTTTCGCCATCCTCATACTAGTCCTGCTGCTCCGGCCCAGCGGACTGTTCGCCACGAAGGGCAAAGCCTGATGGAATATTACATCCTCCTTATCGCGACCAGCCTGGCGATCAACTCCATCTTGGCTCTCTCGCTAAACCTCCAGTTCGGCCTGACGGGCGTCTTGAACTTCGGCTACATCGTGTTTGTCGCGGTCGGGGCCTACATCACCGGGGTGACTACTCTCGGTCAAGGCGCTCCCGGCTTCCTGCAGACCTACATCGTGCGGTGGGACCTGCCCTGGCCTCTGCCCCTGCTCGCGGGGGGCCTGGTCGCAGCCGCGCTAGCTTCGCTGGTCGCGGTCGTAGCTCTGAAGGATCTCCGCAGCGACTACCAGGCTATTGCCATGATCGCGGTCGCTCAGGTTCTGTGGATCACTGTGGGCAACCGGACGAGCCTGTTCAACGGCTACCAAGGGCTCTCGGGCATCCCGCGTCCGTTCGCTGACGCCCTGGCTTCCGCGTCGCCCTTGACGAACGACCTCGTCTTCCTGGGTATATGCCTCGTGTTCTTCGCTGGGTGCCTGTTCCTGTGCAGCCGCATCTACCGCTCACCCCTAGGGCGGATCATGCGTGCCATCAAGGACGACGAGGTAGTGCCTGAGAGCTTCGGCCGCGGAAGTCTGCGGATTCGCTTTATCGCGTTCGTCCTGGGGTCCTTTATCGCGGGCGTCGGTGGTGGCCTGCTCGTCGAACACGACTCAGCGTTTGGTAGCAACGGCTGGGTTCCGATCGAGACCTTCATCATCTTCGCGGCGGTCATCATCGGTGGCATGGGCAACAACCTTGGTTCCGTCTTGGGCGCCGCGGTCGTCCTAGTCGGTCTGAACGAGGCGACACGCTTTTTGCCCAGTAGCATCCCCGCAGCCACGGTTCAGCCGCTGCGCGGGATCCTCATCGGAGTCCTGATGCTTCTCGTGCTGCGCTTTCGGCCTCAGGGCCTGATCCCTGAGCGCCGGAACCGCCTGTACCAGCAGCGGCTCGGTCGGCCAGTGCCGCTGACTCCCGCGCCCGCGCTGACCAAGCGATAGGGGGCTTTGATGACAGCATTGATCAGCGTCCGTGACGTGACCCGAAGCTTCGGAGGGGTACAGGCAGTAAGTAACTGCAGCATGGACGTCGACGAGGGGAAAGTAACCGGCCTGATCGGGCCCAATGGTGCCGGCAAGACCACCATGCTGGAGATGATCGCGGGCGCCCTCCCACCCGACTCCGGGACAATCACGTTCGGCGGACACAGTATCGCCGGGGCGGGCCGTACCAAGATCGCGCGCCTAGGGCTGGTCCGGACGTTCCAGATGGCTCGTCCGCTCGCGACCATGCCGCTGCTGGAGAACGTCGTGATCGGCCAGCAACAACAGGCGGGTGAGAACCTGGTGCGCCTGTTCTCGCGGAAGTGGCGGCGCGAAGAGTCGGGCCTACTCGACCGCGCCGAGCAATGCCTGGCCGCAGTTGGCTTGGAGGAGAAACGAGACCACCTGGGCGGCGAGTTGTCCGGTGGCCAGCAGAAGCTGCTCGAGATGGCCCGGCTGATGATGGCCAACCCGCGGATGGTTCTGCTAGACGAGCCGATCGCCGGGGTGAACCCGAAACTCGCAGGGGAGCTGGCCAAAGTGATCCGGGGCTTCCTGGATCGCCATGTCAGCGTACTCGTCGTAGAGCACAACCTTAACTTCGTCGACCAAACCTGCGACGAAGTGATCGTGATGACCGAAGGGTCAGTACTCGTGCGAGGCACCCTTAAAGAGGTTCGCAGCGACCGCCGCGTCATCAACGCCTACCTCGGCGTGGGGGTCTAGATGCTGACAGCGACATCTATCGTGGCCGGTTACCGAGGCGAGCCCATCCTGCATGGGGTGAGCATGACCGTGCAGCCCAAGCAGGTCACCACCGTTCTGGGCCCCAACGGGGCCGGCAAGTCCACGCTGTTCAAGGCACTCGTGGGCTTCGTCGACCTCACCAACGGGTCGGTGTCGGTTGGTGAGCAGGACATCTCGCGGCTACCGCCCTACCAGCGGGTCCGGCTTGGGTTGGGCTACGTGCCCCAGCTGGGACGGATCTTCCCGTCCCTGACCGTGCGGGAGAATCTCGAAATGGGCGGTTTCGTGGGGCGGCCGGAGAACAAGCGCAGCATCTCCGAGATCCTCGAGATCTTCCCTGACCTCGCGAAGGTTCCCAAGGTCAGTGCTGGTGACCTATCCGGTGGCCAGCAGACAATGCTGGCGATGGCACGTGCGTTGATGCTCCGGCCGGCCGCTTTGCTGCTCGATGAACCAACCGCCGGCCTGTCCCCGCTCTACACCAACAGCGTCTGGCGAGCGATCCGCGAGGTCGCCCAGCTCGACGTCGCCGTTCTGGTCATCGAACAGAATGTGACAACGGCCCTTCAGTACTGCGACTACTGCTACATCCTGCGGGACGGCCGGAACGCGACCGAAGGCGTTCCCTCGGAGCTGCAGGGACGCGACGAGGTCGAGGGATTGTTCATCGGCGCCTGAGGCGTCCTTACCCGTCAGCACATTTCACCTGCCGGTTGGGCTGCCCGCCTAACCGCTAGCCCAACTCAGACCTGAAGGAAATTTGCTGTGAACATCACCCGGCTACTCGCCCAGAATGTTGTGGCTACTGCAGGCAAAGCTCTGAGCGAGGACGTCCATGTGATGGCTCAGGACACCCTCCTAAATGTCCTGGCAACGGCCGTCGGCGCGTCGAGGGACCAGGCGGTCGAGGTGACTGTCGATTTCGCCAGCCGCTACGGCGGGTCGGGGACCGTTCCGATTCCTGGGCTGGGTCTCTGGCTCGACCCGCTGCGGGCCGCGACGGCAATCGGTCTAGCCGCGCACCTCGATGACTTCGACGACACCCACCTGGCCACGGTGATCCATCCCGGGGCGGCCCAACTCGGGGCGGCGCTTGCCGTTGGCGTACCGACCGGGGTCTCCGGCCGACGCCTGCTGACGGCGTTTACCTTGGGCTGTGAAGTCCAACTGCGCGTCGGTGTGGCCATGTCCCCTTGGCACTACGACCAGGGCTGGCACATCACTGGTACTACCGCGGCGATTGGAGCAGCTGTAACGGCCGTGCTGCTAACCGATGCAGCTCCTGACGTAGAGGTTATGGAGCGGGCGATCACCCTCGCTGCTAATATGGGTCTGGGCAACCGCGAGTCGTTCGGATCAATGCTGAAGTCATTTCATCCGGGCAAGGGCGCAGCGAACGGTGTGCTTGCCGCCGCCCTAGCGGCCAGGAAGGTCTGCGGCCCCAGCGACATGCTGGGCCGGCCAGGCGGCTATTTCTCGGTTCTCTCGCCCCGTCACGAGCCTCAGCTGCTCAACGAGGATTTTGGCCACGACTGGGAACTGCTAAACAACACCTTCAAGCCTTATCCGTGCGGAATCGTGTGCCACCCTGCGATTGACGCGGCGATTGCGCTGGCGCCTTCACTGCACGATCAGCTACAGGACGTCGAAGCCGTCACCGTGCACTGCCATCCATTGGTACAGGAACTCACCGGGGACCCGATGCCGACGACCGGGCTCCAAGCGAAGTTCAGCACGATCCACGGGGTGGCGGCAGGTCTTTGTGACGGGCAAGTAGCGCTCGCACAGTATGCCGATGACCGCGTCGTTGCCGCGGACGTCCGCCGACTCCGATCCCTGACCCGTTTGGTCGTCGAAGCTGATCGGGCCCGGGACTCCGCTAAAATAGACGTCACGCTCACCGGCCAACGGGTGGTCTCGGAGGACGTGCAACACGCGCGGGGCAGCCTGGCCCGTCCTCTTACCCGGGTCGAGCTCCACGACAAGGTGACTAGGCTTATCGACCCGGTGCTGCCGCACTTGTCCAGCGTGATCATCGCGAAGGTCATGAGCCTGTCCGAGGCCCACGATCTTGAGCCGCTGGTCGAGGCCGTCACAGGGGCGTCCGGTCGGCGCGGCGCCGAGCGCGTGAGCGTGAAGGCATGACGAGCCCCAGCCGGGAACTCGCCCGCTTCGCCGTCCATTTCGATCCCACAGGCATTCCTGAGAGCGTCCGCGCAATCATGCTGCACCGTGTCGGCTCACTTGCCGGCCTGGCCACGGCCGGCAGTGCTCGGCCCGTCGTCGCCGGAGCCCTAGCGGCCTTGTCGCCCTTCAGCAACGCCGAACAGGTCGGGCTGCTCGGTCAGGACCGGCGCATCGGTCTCTGTGACGCACCGATCATCACCGCGACCAGCATGTCCTGTGCTTGGCGTGAATCCGACAACCCGGCCGCCGAGCAGGTTTGGCTTGACGGGCCGGTTGTGGCGGCGGCGTTGGCGGTGGGGGAGTACACCGCGGCCAGCGGCCCGAATGTACTGGCCGCGCTGACCATCGGTGTCGAACTGGCGATGCGCGTCGAGCACGGGATCTCCCCTGCGCTTCGGGCAGGGGGCTGGGTCTCTGGTGCTGCTGGCGCCCGGCTCGGGGCAGCAGCAGCGGCCGGCCGACTAGTCGCGCTCAACGTCGACCAGATGGTCTCGGCCCTCGGCCTCGCCGCCACCCAGGCAGCGGGCTTCGAAGTTGCAGCAGACAGCGCCGGCGGGGATCTAGCGTATGGGAAAGCGGCAGGTGATGGCACGGAGGCAGCGCTGCTGGCCGGGGCAGGCTTCGAAGGCCCTGCAGCACCGCTGGAAGGGCGCCGGGGACTCGTCGAGGTGCTCGCACCGGAACAGCACGACCTGGGGGTGACGATCGACGGGCTGGGTCACCGGTGGCTCGTGCAGAGCCTGCCTGCACAGGCCGACCTCCCGCAGCTACTCGATTGCCCACACACCGTTGCGGCGGCCCGAGACTTGTCAGCAGCCCCGAATCTGGACCGTCTCCATGCCGCCGCCCGCGAGGACAAGGTCGCCTGACGTCATGGAACAGCAGACACACACCGCAACCCTGTCGCGCTACCTGGCCGAGGCCAGCAGAACGGAGTTGCCGGTTGAGGTCGCCGAAGCCGCGCGGCTACACGTCCTCGACACGTTCGCGGCCGTGATCAGTGGCAGCGCGCTACAACCCGGCCGCCGAGGTCTTCAGGTGGCACAGGCGCTGGGCGGCCCCCCCGAGGCCATGATCGTGGGTAGCAACGTGCTGGTCGGGGCCACCGCGGCCGCCCTAGCCAACGGTATGGCGGCCCACGCCGATGAGACCGATGACTCGCATGCTCCATCACTCAGCCACCCTGGCTGCGCGGTGGTGCCGGCGGCGCTGGCCGCCGCCGAACGGGGAGGCCGCAGCGGAAGCGCTTTCTTGAAGGCCGTCACGGCTGGCTACGACGCCGGTTGTCGAGTGGGACGAGCGTTGGGCCGCGAGGCCGTCGACCTGCGGTTGAGCCGCCCGAGTAGTCACGCGCTGGTCGGTACCTTCGGAGCTGCCGCGGCCGCGGCCGTTATGAGCGAGGCCACCGCGCTGGAGTGCGAGTACGTACTGTCCTACGCGGCCCAGAGCGCCTCCGGCGTGACGACGTGGCAGCGCGATGTGGACCACATCGAAAAGGCCTTCGTGTTCGCCGGGGGACCCGCCCAGTCGGGCGTCTTGGCGTCACTTATGGTGACTCTGGGCTGCACCGGCGTTCGAAATGTTCTCGGTGACCACCCGGACTTCTTGCATGCGCTGTCGCGGGACCCTTCCCCAGCCGAACTTACGGGCGAGTTGGGGAGTCGCTACGAGATCGCGCTTACCAACATCAAGCGTTACTCCGTGGGATCACCCGCCCAGGCTGCAGTCCAGGCTACGGAGGAGATCGTGCACGAGTATTCCCCGGACATCACTGCTATCAAACAGATCGACATCCTGTTGCCCGCCGACCTCGCGAGAGTCGTCGACGACAGGGGTATGCCGGATGTGAACGTGCAGTACCTCGTCGCCGGCACCCTGACCGACGGGCGGTGCAGTTTCCAGATGTCGCACGACGTGGCCAGGATGACGTCCCCTCCGATCTTGGCGCTCCGGGAACGGACCCATCTCCTAGCCGAAGAGTCTTCCGCGGGGACACGCAGCGGCGAGGTCCGGCTCCGACTCCTCGACGGCACGTTGCACCAGCGTCGCATCGCACACGTGCGTGGTACCGCCCAGAACCCCATGACCCCGGACGAAGTCCGAGAGAATGCCATCGATGTCATCGGTCCCGTCGCCGGTTCCCAGCGCACGAAGACAATTGTGGATGCCCTACAACGAATCGACGAGCTCGACGACATCACAGGGCTCCGAGGGATCCTGCAGCTACCGGCCTAGAAGGCCATCAACTTGGGGGTGAAGATGGACCGGCTGCTCGACGACCTCGTGGACCTGGCACACGACGAGCGAAGCGACGGCTCGCAGGCCCGGCACGCGGCGAAAAGAATGCTGCTCGATTCCGTCGGCTGCGCGATCGGGGCGTCACAATACGAAGTCCCGACCATCGCGCGCACCCTCGCCACGCGTTACCCGCACCCGGCAGGAACCCACGTGCTCGGCGTCCGCGGACGGTTCACGGCAGAACGTGCCGCCTTCGCGAACGGAGTCATGATCCGTTACCTTGACCTGAACGACGCCTACGGCAGCGCGGTAGGGATAGGCCATCCCAGCGACTACATCCCCGCTGTGCTCGCCGCCGCCGACCTCACGGCATGCGACGGCGTCACCGTTTTGGACGCGATCGCCCTGAGCTACGAGGTTTTCTGCCGCCTGACCGACGTCCTTCGGCTCGGGGTGCAATCGTGGGACCACGTCATCAACGGTGCGGTCGCCACAGCTGTCGGTGCCGGGTACGTCTTTCAACTCACACCCGACGAGTTGAGGAACGCGATCGCGCTCGCCCTAGTCCCGAACGTCGCGCTCCAAGTCACGCGGCTGAACTCTGTGTCCAAGTGGAAGGGATGCGCGAGCGCCAACGCCATCCGTAACGGGCTCTTCGCTGTCGAGTTGGCACAGGCGGGTATGACTGGACCCGGTCTGCCCTTTGAAGGCCGCGGGGGTCTGTTCGAGGCAATCGGCTCGACACCCGCGTTCGACAACTGGGGACGACAGCACTCAGCCATCTTGGACTGCAACATCAAGCGGTACCCAGCCGGGTACTTCTCTCAGAGTGCGATCCAGGCGGCTCTCGAGATCCGGCATCGCCTTGGCGACAGCTCCCGGATCACCAAAGTAGAAGTCGGGACGTTCGCCTTCGGACTCCACGTCATGGCTGGAGACACCGACAAGTGGGCACCGACAACCCGTGAGACCGCCGATCACTCCTTGCCGTACGTCGTGGCCCACGCCCTCGCACACGGCTACGTGACGAAGGACAGCTTCACCCCCGAGGCCCTGACCGACCCGGAGACCAGGCGGCTACTCAAGCAGCTCACGGTTACACAAGACGAAGAGTGCGAAAGCCAGTGGCCGGAAGCATGCATGAACAGCGTCACGGTGCACCTCAGCGACGGCACTCAACTCACCTCCCGCATCCGCGACTACCTAGGACACAACGCCAACCCGCTCAGCGACTCGGGACTCGAAGCGAAGTTCTCGGGACTGGTGGTACCAGCCTTGGGACCCGAGCAAGCCCGCCGCCTTGCCGGCCGCATCTGGTCTTTGTCATCGGCGAAGAACCTGGACCAGTTCTTCGCCAGCACGCTCGCACCCGGCACGACGGAGACCACGGGTGCCGCTCACTCAGGTGGCCAGGACGAGCCAGCTGAGCTGTAAGGCCGCAGGGCGCTGGTCGCAGTCACCCGGAGCGCCCCATCCTGGACCTGGGCGGAGGCGCCGCCGGTCGTAGGGGGCGCCGCCGTCAGGCGCTGCTCGCCAAACGTCGGCGCGACGAGACGGTAGACGAACTTCTGTCCGACCAGCGCTGCGCCCGCTCGCCGCATCAGTTCGCCCATGAGTAGCGCTTGGAGCGGCCCGTGGACCACCAGGCCGGGATAGCCTTCATGCGCTGCATACACCGGGTCATAGTGGATGCGGTGGGCGTTGTACGTGAGCGCCGAGAACCTGAACAGCAGGACTGGGTCCACGTGGAGCACGAGACCGGGCTCGACCGGGTCGGCGGGGGCGCCGGCGCCGGACGGGGCGAGTAGCGCTCCGCCCCGCGGACGGTAGACGATGTCCTGTTCGTCGAAGATCGCCAGGTGGCCTTGCTGCTCGATCTCACTGCGGACCGTGACGAACGTCAGTGGCCCCGACGCGCCCTGCTTTCCTATCGTGCGGACTACACGAGTGGTGCGGGTGGCTGCCTGGTCAAAGTGCAGTGGGGTGCGCAGGCAGACCCGGCCGCCGGCGAACATGCGCAGCTGACCCGGGCCAGGAGGGGCCGGGATGCCATGTGTGGGGTGGCCGTCCGGCCCAAGGTCGCTCTGTCTAGGCCGCTCCAGCAGGTAGACCCAGTGCCACAGAGCGGGCAGCGGCTCGTCCGCGGACAGCGGGTCGAGGTCGAGCAGGCCAGCCAGCGCCTCCGCCGGCCCGCGGGTGATGAGTTCGGTGCGCGAGCTGGTACCTGTTTGGGCGGAGCCCGCGAGGGACGCGCTCGAGGTCATGAGGAATCCTTCGTCGTAGCCGCTGGGCCGGGGGCGAACTCGGCCTTGAGTGCGTCGGTGTGCTGCCCGAGCGCTGGCACCGCGCCCATCGCGGCATTCCGGCCGGTCGCGGTGATCGGCGGGAGCAGGGAGCGCACCGGCCCGACGGGGGTGTCAACGTCGCGCCACCTGTCGCGGGCCGCGAGCTGGGGGTGCCCGGCGAACTCGTGCATCGTGCGCATTCGAGCGTTGGCGATGCCGACCTCGTCAAGGCGTCCGGTGGCCTGCTCGGCGCTGAGCGTCGACAGCGCCTCCTCGAGGATCTCCCGCAGCTCCGCGTCGTTCTCGACGCGGCGGGAGTTCCGGGCGAAGCGGGGGTCCTCGGTCAGGTCGGGGCGCCCCAGAACGCCTCTGCACAGCACGGCCCACTCCCGCTCGTTCTGTACCCCGATGAACACCTGGGCGCCGTCGCCCGCGCGGTAGGGCCCGTACGGCGAGATGGACGCGTGCCGAGCTCCGGTCCGCGGGGGAGGCGCCCCACCATAGGTGGCGTACAGGTACGGCTGACTCGTCCACTCGCCCAGGGCGTCGAGCATCGCGACCTCGAAGCCGCTGCCGTTACCTGTCCGCTCGCGCTCGTACAGCGCGGCGAGCACGCCGCTGAAGGCGTACATCCCGGCGGAGATGTCAGCCACGGAGATGCCAGCCTTCGCCGGGGACTCGGGTGTGCCGGTCACCGACAGCAGGCCTGCCTCGCACTGCACGAGCAGGTCGTAGGCCTTCTTGCTGCTGTACGGGCCGCCCCCGCCATAGCCGGAGATGGAGCAGGTGATCAAGCGGGGGTGTCGGGCCCGCAGGCTCTGCTCGTCCAGGCCGAGCCGCTCCACCGCGCCCGGGACGAGGTTCTGCACGAACACGTCGGCCTGGGCGAGCATCGCGTCGAGCAGGGTGCGGTCCTGCGGCGCCTTGAGGTCGAGCGTGACGCTCTCCTTGCCCCGGTTAAGCCACACGAAGTAGCTCGACATGCCGTGGACCGTCTCGTCGTAGCCACGGGCGAAGTCGCCGCTGGCGGCCCGCTCCACCTTGAGGACCCGAGCGCCGAGGTCGGCTAGCTGGCGGGTCGCAAACGGTGCAGCCACGGCCTGCTCCAGCGCGACGACGGTGATGCCTTCTAGCGGAAGAACGACGCCGGTTGGCTGGTTCACGAGGTCCTCCCCGAGGGGTCCATGCCAGGGAACTCAGCACGTCCCAGGACGCGCCGAGCCCGCTCCAAGACCGGCCGGTCGACCAGCTGCCCGTCCCACCGGCCGGCCCCTCCGCTGGTCCCGCTGGCCAGGACCCGGCGAGCGTGCTGCACGTCCTGCTCGCTCGGGCGAAAGGCGGTGTTGACGATCGGTACCTGGCTCGGGTGAATACACAGCTTGCCGCCGAAGCCCATCCGCGCCGCCGCCGCGGCGGCGGTCGCGACGGCGGACGGATCGTCCAAGGACGGCGTGACACCGTCGACGGGAGCTTCCACCCCTGCCGCGCGCGAGGAAACGACCAGGCAGGAGCGCGCGAAGAGCATCGGAAGGCAGTCGTCCTCGGCGCCGAGGTCCAGGGCCATGTCGATGGACCCGAAGGCCAGCCGGGCCACGCCAGGAGCAGACGCCAAATCGAACGCCCGCCGCAGGCCCAACGCGCTCTCGACCAGAGCCACCACGGGGGTGTCGGGTCCCAGGGCCTCTGTCAACTCGAGGACTGACTGCGGGTCCTCCGCCTTGGGCAGCATTACCGCTGCCAGCCCCGGCAGACGCGTAAGTGCAGCGACGTCCGCGTCGTAGGACGCCGTGCCGTGGGCGTTGAGGCGCACGCACGCCGTGCCCCCGCTGCCGAGCCAGCCGCTGACCACAGCTCGCGCTTCGGCTTTGGCGCTCAGGGCGACGGCGTCCTCCAGGTCACAGACGACCATGTCTGCACCGCTGGCGACCGCCTTGGCGAACCGCTCGCCGCGGTCCCCCGGAACGAACAGCCACGACCGGGCACTGCGCACGTCCGGCCGGGCGGCCGCGTTCGACGTCACGGGGCTACGTTTCCGCGACTGACCAGCTGGCGTGCAATGACGTTGCGCTGGATCTCGTTTGTGCCCTCACCCACGATCATCAACGGTGCGTCTCGGAAGTAGCGCTCGACGTCAAACTCGGTCGAGTAACCGTAGCCGCCGTGGATGCGTACTGCATCCAGCGCGATTTCCATAGCCGCTTCGGAGGCGAACAGCTTGGCCATGCCGGCCTCCATATCTGCACGTTCACCGGCGTCGAAGCGCCGTGAGGCGTACAGGACCAGCTGGCGCGCAGCGGTCAGCTTGGTGGCCATATTCGCGAGATAGTTGCCGATCGACTGGTGCCGCCAAATCGGTTTGCCGAAGCTCTCGCGGTCCTGCGCGTAGCGCAGGGAGTCCTCCAGCGCAGCCCGGCCGACTCCAACGGCCCGGGAGGCGACCTGGATCCGGCCGATTTCCAGGCCACGCATCATCTGTGCGAAGCCCCGTCCCTCACGATCTCCCAGAAGTGAGGAGGTTGGCACGTGGAAGTCGTCCAAGGAGATCTCACAACTCTCCACCCCTTTATAACCCAGCTTGGGCAGGTCACGGGAGAGCGAGAAACCCGGCCCCTTCTCGACCAGCAGGATGCTGATCCCCTTGTGCGCCGGTGTGGCGGCTGGGTCCGTCTTGCACAGCAGCGCCAGTACGCCCGACGTGCGGGCATTGGTGATCCACGTCTTGGAGCCGTTAAGGACGTACTCGTCGCCGACGCGGGCGGCCGAGGTGCGCATCGCCTGTAGGTCCGAGCCGCCACCCGGCTCGGTGAGGGCCATCGTTGCGCGGAGCTCACCGGTCGCCATACGGGGCAGGTAAGTGTCCTTTTGCTCCGGCGTGCCGTAGTCGAGGATGAGCTTGCCGACCACCGTGTGACCGCCCATCGCCCCAGCTAGGCTCATCCATCCTCGAGCCAGCTCCTCCGTCACCAGGGCGTAGCAAGGTGTGCTGACCCGGGCTTCGCCCCACGGCGAGGGAATGGCCAGGCCGAAGATGCCGAGCTGCTTCATCTGCTCGATGAGCAGGTCCGGATAGGTGTTGGTGTGGTCCAGCTCCCGGGCCACCGGCTTCACGTCGCGATTGACGAACTCGCGGACCATCTCCACGATGGCTCGCTCTTCCTCGTTCAATCCCTCCATGAGACTCCTTTCGTCCTGCCTGGCTAGGTGTTGGCGGTGTGCTGTGGTCAGGAGTAGCGGCGGAGCACGTCGCCGGCAGACGACCAGTCGACGGTCGCCGGGTCCAGGGCGGTACCGGTTAGGCAATCACCCACCTTGCGCTGGAACTCGTCGTGGGTCGGCGGTCGCCCGGGCGAGCCAGGCGGGTACGTTGACCGGCCGCGGAACACCTCGGCGCCCGCGTGCACCTCCATCTCCAGCTCGCCGGCGAGCAGCCAGTCGCCACCGTCGGTCAGCTGCACTTCGACCAGTTCGACGAGGCGCCTGGCCGCGGGTCGCCGCACGGCTTCGTCGGTGAAGCTGGCGAAGCCCTGGTACGGGTCGAGCAGAGCCGTCGCTGCGGCGTACTCAAGGCTGAACTTGGCCTGCAGGCCGGTGTTGGGGCGATGGTGGATCAGTGGTGTCACCGTCCCCTTTGGGGTGCGCAGGACGATTCGATCGACTCTCGCTGAGTCGAGCCCTTGGGCCGCCAGGTAGGCGAGCGCGCTAATGGGCCGCTGCAACGCGTAGCAGCACGGGTAGACCTTGAGCGCGAGACCACCAGGGACCGCCGGGCTGCTGAGATCAATCCGGGTGGGGTCCGCCCCGAGCAGTGCAAGCCAGGCGTCGACAGCGCTTATGTCAGCGCTGGCGCCCGCGGCAGCCAGGCGTGCCGCGCGTACCCCGGCGTCTGCGGCGAAGCCCACCTGCAGCGATTTGGCGTCGGTGCCAAACGCGCGCTGGACGCCTCCAGCTGCAGGCACGGCCAGTGCCATGGCGGTGGCGATCCCGGCGGCGTCCAGGCCGAGCGCCACGGCTGCGCCCACGGCCGCCGCTGGGGCGCCGGCCGTGCAGGTGGTGTGCCAGCCGGCCGCGTAGTGCGACCAGCCCAGGGCCACTCCTAGGCGCGACATCACGCCGGCGGCGGCCAGGTAGGCGCGGGCGCCACCGCCGACCGAGAGCACGGCAGGTACGCAGACGACGCTCAGGTGCGTCGTCGACTCCATGTGCAGATCGTCGAAGTCGAGAACGTGACCGGCCACCGCCCAGCGGGCGGCCTCGGATAGTCCGGCGGCGATAGTCATGACCGGGTGCTCGCGGGCCGCGACGGTCACCGCGACGGTGTCCAGCAGCGCGCGGTTGGCCAGCTCGAGGTCCGGGACGGTGGGGTCTAGGTGCACGGCCCAGGTCGCCAGTTCATCGGCGAGAGAGGACACAGCGAGCTCCTTGTCGGACGGGGTCAGCTGACGGCCCGACGGAGCCGGACCCGGTAGGTGTAGCGCTCTGGGTGGAAGTAGCTCACCGCCAGCTCGACGGGCACGGCGTCGATGTCGTAATACTCGCGGTCGACGCGCAGGACGGGCGTTCGGTCAGCGATGCCCAGGCCCTCGGCGGCCTCGGCCGGCGCGGCATCCACGGAGATGCTCTGCTCGGCCTCCTGAATTGCGGCTGGAAGCACCCGGTCGAGCAGCCCGATGACCGTGACTTGACTGAGTACTCCCTCGCGCGTCAGCTCGGGCTCCGTACGCAGCCGCGCCGCAACGGGAGGCGGCAGGTAAACCTGCGTGTAAGAAAAAGGCTGCCCGTTGTTTAGCCGTACGAACGATGCTGTGGCGACATTGTCGTCGGACAAGCGTAGCCGGCCCGCGGCGCCCGGGTCGACGACAGAGTCGAGCCCACGGATGACGCGCATCTGGCTGTCCGCCGATAGCGCCATCAAGTCTTCGACCGACCCGAACTGCCGGATATACCGGCGGCTCGAAGGGGTGGCGAAGGTGCCCCTGCCAGGAATGCGGAAGACGAGTCCTTCGGCTACCAGGTCGTGGAAAGCGCGCCGGATGGTCTGCCTGCTGACGGCGTATTTGCTTGCAAGCTCGACTTCTGTCGGCAGCGCTGTGTCGGGAGCGAAGCCGACTTCCAGGATCTGCACGCGGAGGTCAGAAGCGACCTTGCGGTATGCCACTTCCTTGACGCGCCCGTGTTCCACCTCTGCTCCCGCCCTGGCCGGCCATTCCTGTCATCTGTACGGCCATTAAATCCGGGGGGCGCTGTGCAGTCAAGGGAAGCAGCAAGGCCTTAAGCCCTGAGCCGGAGGGAGGGGAAGACCAGTCCTGACACGAAGGTGAGCACCAGGGCCAGCAGAACCCAGGCGGCGCAGGCGGCGCGGCTGTTGGACAGCACCGACACGAGACCGAACAGTGCTCCGGCGACGAGGCAGGCAACGCTCACGCCCATCCTCAGGTGCGTCGGGGGCGCCTGCTGGGTCGTGGTCATGTGGGGTCCCTTTCTCGTTGGTATCGACACTAGGACCTGTCCCGGTTGGGTGGGGCACCTCAGGCTCGGGCCTGCCCGGCGGCGCCTCCCGACCGCTCGGCGACCCCCAGCCCTGGCTGGAATGGCCTGTCGGGTCCTGGTGGTGCTGTGGCGGTGAGTGTCAGGCCTCGCCGCGGGCTGGGTAGTCGTTGTCCTGGATGAATCGCAGGGCGCCGAGCAGGTTGTCCAGGTGCGGACGGCCGAACGGTGTGGACTGGACGTGGGTCGAGTAGAGCGTGGCGTCGGGCCGGATCAGGAACAGCCCGGGTTCGTTGAACAACGCGGGTTCTGGGTCCTTGACGCCTTTGCTCAGGTACAGGCCCCACGAGCGCATGACGTCCTCGGTCAGTCCGTACCCGAGGGGTAGGCGCCCCAACTCCCATTCCTGGGCGCTTCGTTCGGCCCGTTCGAGGTCGTCACCGCTGACTGCGAGGACCTCATCGACCCCGGCGCCGGTGAGCTCGTCGAGTCGCCGGTCGTATTCGGCCAGTTGCTGTTTGCACTGGGGGCAGTGCAGACCGCGGTAGAACAGCACGAGCGTGAAGGCGGTGGGTTGGGCGCGCTGCAGGTCGAAGCTGCCGCCGCCGACCAGCGGGACCTGCAGCGGCGGGACGGGCTGGCGGGGTAGCGGTGTAGGCATGGCTGCTCCGAGGGTGGATGACGGGTCTGTCGGTAGCTGGTCTGGCCGCTGGTCGGTACCACAAACACGGGTTCCCGACCGCGCGTGGGGGGCGGCCGGGGGCGGCTGATGAGACGTCTCCGATCTTGGCTACCGGCGCCGTACTGCACCTGGGTGGGCGCTCGCCTGGGGGCGCCGCTTCGGGTGAGTGACCCGCCGCGGTGCGCTGACACGTCGTTGTTCATCCGCGGGTCCACCGCTGCCGGCCGGCTGTGGCCGGGCCGGCGTCGCCGCGGGAGGACTACCAGCGGTTCCGATGAGCAGCGGGACGGCGCTGACCTGTGGGCCGGGCAGGGCAGGGCAAGGGCGGCGAGCACGGCTGGGCAGTAGCCGGCACGAAGGACGCCGAGGGCTGAGGCGGGAAGCACTGGCCCGGTGGACTGGTCGACGGCGTAGAACAAGGGCGGCGCCGGCTGTCCACATCAGGACCCGGCGGCCCGGGGCGCAAATCGCCCAGCGGCGCCGGTGGGCAGACCGGTCGTGTAGTAGGGGTCGGTCTGCGGGTGATCCGGTGGGCCACCCGTTCTGCCTGTTCCTGGCTGCCTGAGGGCCACGTCCCGGCCGGGACCGACTTCGACTCGTTCGATGTAGCCGGGACAACATCAAGCTGTCCCGGTAGGCGAACCCCCACCGGCACTCCCCCGACCACAGCGCGCCGGCCGAGACGTGGCAGGTGGCGCAGTCCCGTGAGACTGGTCCGGCGGACTGTGGCCGATCGCCGGAGGCCGTACGACAGCCCCCCGGCCCTCGGAGAGAACCGGAGAGAACCGGAGAGAACCGGGGAGAACCGGGGAGATCCGGAACGCTGCTACCAGCTCAGGGTGAGCCGGCGACGGCTGCGAAGAAGCCGGCACCGTTGGGCGGCACCGCCAATCTCGCGCAGGCCACGACTCCCCCTAGCGGGTCTCATGTCAGTCTTGCACTCAGAGGCCATCTTGGACGTTCGACGGACAAAGGGCGATTCGGGCTCTACTGTCAGCGAGCCGGGGCGGTACCGCCCAGGCACCCGCCGCCTGCACCACGGGGACCTCAGATGACGCTGCGCACCGCCACCACCGGCCTCGCGGTCGCCGTCGCCACCGTCATCCCCACTGCTGCGGCATGCGGACCGCCGCCGCTGACCTGCATCGCCGCGGTGAGCAACTCGACCCCGAAGGACTACAGCCGGGTCTTCGTCTACGTCCACTCCGCGCCCTACACCGGGCTGACCACCACCGCGCACTACAAGACGACCAACACCGTCAGAAACGGCGCCACGAACAGCACCGGGAACGGGAGCACCTACTACGACATCTCCCGGGCGACTCCCGGCTACCGCGTCGTCGTCTCGGTCGCGGCCGTCCACGGCAGCCAGCGGGCGAGCTGCAGCACGTCGTTCACTCCACACGCCTGACTCAGGGAGTGAGAAATGAGCGTGCGCTACCGCAAGTCGATCAACATCGGCGGGGTCCGGTTCAACCTGAACAAGCGCGGTATCAGCGCCTCGGTCGGCACGAAGGGCGCCCGGTACACCGTCAACTCAGCGGGCAGGCGCACCACGTCCGTCGGGCTCCCCGGGACCGGGCTGCGCTACCAGACCCAATCAGGCGGCCACCACCAGCAGGCCATCCAGGCATCCCCCCGCACCAGGACTACTCGGTCGACCCGGCCCGTCCAGCAACCAGCGGCCCCCCGACCTGGCTTGTTCACTTCCAAGGGCCAGAAGCGGCTGTGGGCAGCCCTTCAGCAGGCGGTCGCGTCCGCTCCCGCGGAGACCTGGCTGCCAGCTGCCGTGCAGGCAGGCCGGGACGACGCCTCGCTGCACCTGGCCGCCGACACGCTCGCCGGGGTCCTCGGGAACGCGGTCGGCGCACCGCAGACTCCTGCGCTGCTGAGCTCGGTGTGGAGCTCGAACCTCGAGCCCGCGGCCGACCCGTTCATCCGTCGCTACGCCGCTCAGCTGTTCATGACGTTGACGTTCTCCGGCGTCGCCACAACCCTGCCGGTCGGCCGAGAGCTCGTCGGGCTGATGCTCTGCTCGCAGCTGCAGCGTGACGGCCACCTCGACCAGGCGCTCGGCGTCGCCACCGTGCTGCAGGACAACCCCCTGTCGCGGCTGATCCGCAGCCAGCTGCTCGTTGACACCGGCCGCCCAGCCGAGGCGCTGCCACTGAGCGAGGGGCTGACGAACACCGACGACATCGCGGTGCTTCTGCTGACCAGCCGAGCTACGGCCCTGCGGGCGACAGGTCATGCCCAGGCGGCGGTCGAGGTCTGCCGAGAGGCGCTGCGCTACCCCTCGCGGGGCGCCGACCCTCGCCAGCAGGCACTGCTCGAACGAGCCCGCGCCTACCTTGCCCTCGGCCAGAAGCTGAACGCATGGGCCGACGTCGAGAAAGTCCTCGCGCAGGACAGCAGCGCCGACGGTCTCCACGACCTCCTCACGCAGGTCAACAGCGCACCAGACTAGAAGGACTCGGGCAGGCCACAGGAGCGCAAGTTCCCCATGCCGGTGAAGCGTCGGCCCACAGGCACAGACCGAAGGTCCCATCCCCCACCCCGGCGCCGGCGGACTCAGCTAGCTGGTGCTTGCTCACCTGGCTGATTCTGACGGTGAGCAGCTGGCAGTGGTCCCGTCGTCGGGGATGAGCCGCCCGTCGCGGCGTAGCCCGTCGATGTGCACAGCGATGGCCTCCCGTGCCCGGTCACGGCAGCCCAGCTTGCGCAACGCTCGCAGCAGCTGGCGGCTGGTGGCCCACGGAGCCTGGCTCACCAGCCACTCCCCCACGGGCCAGCCCGACCGTCACACCATGTGTTGGACAGTTTCCCTCGTCATGCCTGCGTCGGCTCCGCCTCGAGCAGGTCCTGACCCAGGGCGCGGTAGATCGTGGCGCGGGAGACGCCGAAGCCGGCGACCAGCTCGCCGATTGACTCGCCCGACCGGCGCAGCGCCCGAACCTGACGGGCCTGGGCGTCGGTGAGCCGGGGCGGCCGGCCGGTGGGCCGGCCCCTGGCCCGGGCCGCCTCCCGAGCCGGAGCCGCGCGTCGTGCATCAGCTCCCGCTCGTAGGCAGCCAGCGAGGCGAAGATCCCGGCCAGCATCCGCCCGGTCGGGGTCGAGTAGTCGATCCCCTCCCGCAGCGAGCGCAGCAGCACCCCAAGCCTCGGTCAGCGTCTCGACGGTGCGGATAACGCCGGACAGCGACCGGCCGCGCCGGTCGACGCCCACCGCATCGACGTCGAGCTCCAAGCCAGCTGACTGAGCCGCCTCGGCAAAATCGGCTCAGCGACAGGCCGCCGGCGAGGTGCTGGCGGACCAGCGCAGCCTTGTCCTCCAAGGTCGGCCGCGCGCCGAGGCCGTCGCCGCCCTCGGGCTACCGCGTCGGCCTGGCGGTGGCCGCGCCGCGGTCGGTCAGGTGCCGGTACACCGTCGGCCGGGGCACCCCGAGGGTGTCGGCGATCTGTTGCACGGTGTGCTTGCCGTCGTCGTACATCGACCGGGCCTGCGCGATCTTGTTGGGTGTCATCTTGAACTTCGGGCCGCCGTTGCGGCCGCGGGCCCGGGCCGCGGCGAGCCCGTCGTGGGTGCGTTCGACGATCAGGTCGTGCTCGAACTCGGCGATCGCGGCGAGCATGGAAGAACAGCCGGCCACCCGGGGTGGTGGTGTCGATGCCTTGGGACAGCGCCCGCAGCCCGACGTGACGCGCCTGCAGGTCGTCGACGATCTGCTTGAGGTTGCGTACCGAGCGTCCGAGCCGGTCCAGCTTGGTGATCACCAGGGTGTCGCCGGCCCGCAGGTAGCCCAGCGCTTCGTCCAGCGCAGTGCGCTTGGCCAGCGTCCCCGACGCGTGATCGGTAAAGGTCTTCTCACAGCCAGCCGCCGCCAGCGCGTCGTTCTGCGCCTCGGGATGCTGGTCACGGGTCGAGACCGTGCGTACCCGACGAGAGCAACCCCAGGACCGTAGCGCGAACGTGCCTTGCATTACATAGACCGCGGACACGAGTCGCGAGACGCTCCTGCTGCTCCTTATCGCTACTCCCAGGTCGTGTCTCGTAGACGATCGTCTATGTGACTCGTGCTAACGCTCCACCCCCCGATCCCAAGTCGGGCGTTCGGCCCCTGCCCGGGGGACGGCCAGAGCCGGCCGGGGCAAGGTGTTCAGCCCTCCAGGTTGCGGACTCGGCTGAGAGCGCGGGGGCCATGGGTTGCGGCTGGTGCTGCTGACGGACGAAGCGGTCGAGCCGAGGCGCCGGTGTCAGGCCGATGCGGGTGAAGTCCCACACGGCACGGGCCAGATTGCGCACCGTGCGCTGGGCCCCGGGGGCGGCGGCGTAGCGTCGGGCGAGAGCGGCGAAGTCCTCCGGCTCCATGCCGGTGACGTCGCGGACGTGGGTGGTCGGTGCGCCGAGCTCCCAGGTGCCGAGTCGGTACTCGTGGAAGTACCAGCGCAGCTCAGCCATCTGGGCCATGTCGATGCCGGCCCGGGGACCCATCACCCGTAGCGCCCGCAGGAACAGGCGCTGGGGCATGTCGACGTGGCGGACCTTGCGGCCGACGGCGTCCCCGACCGCGGTCGCCATGTCGGCTCCGGTGAGCAGGGTCGGCCCGGTGGGCCGGTAGGTGCGTCCCGCGTGTTCCTGCGGGTCGAGCAGCACGGCGGCGGCGACCCGGGCGATGTCGTCGTTGGAGGGCGGGGCGTTCCGGCCTTGGCCGGTGGGCACGGGCAGGACACCGAGCTGGGCCGCCAGGGCGATCAGGCCATTGCCCAGGTAGTTGTCGGCGAAGAAGCCGGGGTTCACGGTGGTGTGGACGGCGCCGGGGACCATGTCGAACAGCTGCTCGACGAGCCAGTTCTGACGGGTCGCCAGGGACGGGTGGTCGGGGTTGGCCAGCCACTGCGACAGGCCGACGACGGCCTCGACCCCGGCGCGGCGTGCGGCGGTGGCGAACACGACCGCACTCTGGATCATGTAGGGGTGCCAGGGCGGCAGGTAGTACAGCCGCGACACGCCGTGCAGGGCGGCGGCGACTTGCGTCGGGTCGAACAGGTCGGCGACGGCGACCTCGGCGCCGAGCTCCTGCAGCCGGGCGCTGCGGGCGTCGGGCCGGCGCACCAGCGCCCGGACCCGGGCGTCTCGGGCACGCAGGTGCGCGACGACGGCGGCGCCGGTCTTACCGGTGGCGCCGGTCACCAGGATCAGGGGCTCGCTCACGGCGCGACCTGCGCCGCCTGGCCGCGCGTGTGCGCAGCCGGCACGACGGTGTCGACCAGCCCGGTGGCGAGGTCGTAGACGTGCCCGGACACTGTCAGACGCGGCGAGAGCCGGTCGGCGGTCCGCAGCAGCTCGACGTCGCTGCGGACGGTCGCAGCGGGGTCCGTCACGGCCTCGGCCGACAGGGCCTGCTCATCGAGGCCGGTGCGCTCGGCGAAGCCGCGCCGGAAAGCCGTATCGGCCAGGAACCCGGTGCCGCACTGGGTGTGGTGCACGACCGCGATCTCGAACAGCGGCCCGTCGCCGCTGACCATGGCTTCGGCGAGGTAGCTGATGAACGCGAGGTCGTCGATCACCCGCTGGGTGACGCGGCCGCCGGCGTTGCGGATCACCATCGCGTCCCCGGGCTGCAGCCCGAGGAACCCGGCGGGGTCGGTCCGCGGGTCCAGGCAGGTGATCACGAACAGCTGCTGGCGGGGCACGAGGGGCACTCCCTCGTGCCCCGCGGCGGCAGCGAAGGAGCGGTTGCGGGCGAGCGGGACCTCGGTCTGGGACACGGTGGACCTCTCTGACTGGGGCTGCGGGAGCTGTGGGTGGGGCGGTCGGGGGGACCGAACGCTCAGGCGGCGTCGTTGGGCTGGAGCCGCGGTGTGGTCGCGACCAGCACGGGCGGCGCTGTCGGGGGACGTGCTGGCAGGGTCCACCGCCTACCGTGTGGACGGTGTCCACCATAGCATGGGTGGTGGACGGTGTCCACAAGGAGGTCCGGTGTCAGCAGATGGAGCGCCACCGGCAGCACGTACATCTCGTACGCGGCATGGCGACCTGCGCGCCGCGCTGCTCGAGGCGGGCGTGCAGATGGCGCGCCAGGGCGGGCCGAGCGCGGTCGTGCTGCGGGAGGCCACCCGACGGGCCGGGGTGGTGCCCAACGCTGCCTACCGGCACTTCCGGGACCGCGACGCGCTGCTGCAAGCCGTCAGCGCGTACGCCATGTCCCAGCTCGCCCTGGCGATGGAGGACGAGCAGGACGCCCTCGGCGAACAGTCTGATGTTCTGCAGCGCGCCCGCTTCCGGCTGCGTGCGGTCGGCCAGGGCTACCTGCGCTTCGCCGACGCCGAGTCCGGCCTGTTCCGGACGGCCTTCGCCCTGCCCGGTCACCTGTCCTACGCCGACGACGCCGACTCCGCCGGCCGGCGCGGCCGCACCCCCTTTCAGCTTCTCAACGACGCCCTCGACGACCTCGACCGCGCCGGGGGGCTCGGCGCCGGCCGACGCGCCCGCGCCGAGCTGCTGGCCTGGTCCGCGGTCCACGGCCTGGCGATGCTCACCCTGGATGGGCCGCTTCGCGAGCTGCCCGCGCAGCAGTACATCGGGACCGGGCAGCAGCTGCTCGACCTCATCGACCGCGGGCTGTGAGGGCGACCATCCGCACACGACCCACCCGCCTAAGAGGCAACGCCCTCCGGCCACTTACAGCGGCTAACACCGCGCCATTTACCGCTGCGGGTCACAGAAGTGTTCCCCAAGCCTAGTTCGGTGATGATTCCCGCAAAGGTGGCCTATGCGGGACACGATCTGGTGTTCAGCTAACTGCGGCGGCGGGCAGCTCGCCGGCGGTGACCGGCTCCGGGGGCCGGGGCGGCAGGTACCGGTACAGGCTGGTCCGCGGGATACCGGTCTTGGTGACGATCTCGGCCATGGTGTGCCCGGCGGCGCGCAGGTGAGCGGCGTAGTCGAGCTGGGCCTGGTCGACAATGACCGGCCGGCCCACCCGGCGGCCTTTGGCAGGTCGCGACGGCTCGGGCGTGGGCGGCCCGCTCGAGGGTGTAGGTGCGTTCCATCTGCCCGAACAGGGCGGATCACGGATCGCACTGATGGCCTTCACCCGCGGCCAGCTGACTCAGCAGAGCCGTGTTAAAAGTCATCTCGTCCGCCACCGTCAGCGCCCGGGTTTCGGACCGACTTGTGCGGCAGCCGGTGTGCGACGGTGCTGGGAGAACGCCGCGCCGCGGTGTCTCACGGGAGGGTGTCTCAGTTCCCTGGAAGTGAGACCGCACCCGGTGTGCCGGCTGACAGACTGGGTCAGTGATCGACGACGGAGCCTTGGTCCGGCGACTGGGCGTGCTGACGGAGACGCTGCATGCGGTGATCTACTTCGCGCCTGAAGCGACGGCGGCCTACGAGAGCGTCGGGTTGCGCGGGTACTGGCGCGGCTACTTTGCGAGTCGGTGTGCCGCGCTGGGCCCGGTGGGTCCCGAACTAGCGACGGCTCTACTCGGCGGCTTCGCCCCGTCGATGGTGGCACGCGCTCTGCCCATGGTGTGGAAGCTTGCGAACCCCGAGGACGTGGTGACCGCGCGGACAAGGGCCGCCACCTCGGCGCTACGCCGGCTCGTCGGAGACGACCTCGAGTCGGTCGTCGCGGCGGGTGCCTTAACGAGACGCTGCATCACGGCCCTGGATCTGCCGGGGCGGCCGATGGCCGCAGCGCACGCCGCCCTGTCCCGTCCCACCGATCCCCTGGGCGCGCTCTGGCACGACACCACCGTGCTGCGCGAACACCGGGGAGACGGTCACCTCGTCGCCGTCGCGGTCGCCGGCCTCACCTGGCCCGAGCCGCACCTGCTGCTCGGCACGAGAGTCGATCCGGCCCAGCAGCTGCACCGCGGGTGGTCCGACGCCGAGTGGTCCGCTGCGGCCGAACGAATGCGTGGACACGACCCCGGGGAGCTCGACGCAATCACCGATCGGTTGGCGGCCCCGGCCTACGCCGCGCTTACTCCGGACGAGCGGCTGGAGCTGACAGACCTGTTGGAGCCACTCGCCCGCACGGCTGCCACGGAACTGCCCTACCCGAACGCGATGGGCCTGCCTGCACTCGGCGTCCCAACGCCCTAGGCACGAAAGCCACTCCACGTGTCCCTGAAGGTCGCATCCCATTGTCCCAAGGGGGTTGTCTCACTACCAAGGTCGAAAGACGCCGGAAGGTGTTGCCGTACTCCCCTGCCCGGGCCTCGCACCAACTCCACCGCTAGCCCAGCGGTAGCGGGCCCAATGGAGCGAGACTGGTGCGGTGGGTCCTGTCGTTGCCGTGATGCGCTACCCGCTGAAGAGCGCCCGGGGCGAGCGTCTGCAGTCTGTCGACGTCGAGCCGCAAGGGCTGCGCTTGGACAGGGCCTGGGCATGTCTAGACCTGGTCGACGGCACGTTGGGCAGCGCGAAGCATCCACGTCGCTGGGAAAGGCTGCTTGAGGTGACCGCACAGGTCGACAACCAAGCCGGCTGCGTCATCGGCGTAGCCGGTCGCAAGGCCCTGGCAGGCAGCGAAGAGGCCAACGCGGTGCTCAGCAGGCACCTTGGCCGTGCGGTGACGCTCACTCGGATCGTGCCGGAGCAGGCACGGCTGCACCGCCAGTTGCCCGATGATCCAGGGCTGGTGCCGGAGTGGATGAGGGAGGCGACGGCTGGCCAGGAGATGGTCACCGAGGTTTCTGGCGCCCGGCCCGGTGGCCGCTTCGTGGACTTCGGGGCCGTGCATCTGCTGACCACCGGCGCGCTGGACGGGCTTGCCCATCAACTAGGCCGCCCGGCGGTGGACATGTCGCGCTTCCGGCCGAACCTTGTCGTGGACGCGCCACGCGACCCCGAGCCTGGCCAAGAGTTGCGCATCGCGGACGTGGTCCTGCGGGTAACGCTCCCCACGCCGCGATGCGTCGTTCCCGGTCTCACTGCCGGCGAAGATCAGTCGGTCGATCAGCAACTGCTGAGCACTCTGGCTCGCCATCACCGCACCGCCGTGGCGGACATGGGTAAGGCGGCGTGCTTCGGGGTCTACGCCGAGGTCCTGCAGCCGGGGCACGTCCGGGCCGGACAGGCTGTCCGATAGTCGATCCCTGCGCTCAGGCGGGCTCACCGTCGCCGTCTCACTACCAAGAAACTGCGACAGGGCAGTACACGTGCTGCTGCTCGGAACGCTCGCGTTCCTAGATCGCTTCCGGTGTTCACTAGACTTCGCCAAGGAGTCTGAGCCCCGCTACGGCGGCCCTGCTCCTCCCGCCACGGCCGCAGCCAGTGCGCTGCTGAGGCGTCGGAGCAGGTCGGTTGGCGGTTGCATGATGACGGCCCGACCCGCGATCCAGATGGCCTCGTCGACGACGTCTCGGTGGGCGGCGGGGATTCGGTAGCGCCGGTTCATCTGCTTCGCCGAGCCCAGTAGGCCTTGTAGCGCGCCGCGGTCGACCTCTGGGTGTTGCGCGAGGAAGGTTGCTAGCGCGCTAGCGGCTGGCGTTCTGCGTCCTCCACCGAGTGCTTCGCCAAGCAGGTGGAGGGTGCCGCCGAAGGTCTGGTGGAGGTCGATCTGGCCCGGAAGCGCCGTTGCGGCGCGTTGCAGGAGGCCTTCGTACAGCACACGCTCCACAGCGGCGGCCAAGCCGAGCAGAGGCCCCGAGTGGTCGGCTCCGTCGGGGGCCTGGTTGCCGAAGTACTCGGCGGTGACGAGCATCGTCTTCGTCTGCTCGGACAGCAGCGCCCAGACGTCGTGCAGGCCCGCCGCGGTGCTCTTGCGGGTGGGGCCGAGGGTTCCGGGCGGCAGAGCTGCTGCGGCAGCGGCCATCGCTTCCACGGCGAGGGCCTGACGGACCGTTGCCACCTCCTCCTCGGGGTCTTCGCCGGCGGCGCTCGTCCGCCTGGCGAGGCGGCGGCCGATGGCCGGGTCGAGCCCGGTGGTGCGCAGTGCGAGGTCGGTGAGCCGGGCGACACCGCCGGCAGACACCGCGGCGTCGGCGGGGTCGAGCGCAACGGCTTCGACGACACCGCCAGCGGCCGAGCTCAGCGAGAAGCGGCGGGCGACCCCGGGGCTGTAGTAGATGATGGGGTCTGAGGTGCAGCGGTACAGGATCCGGCGCTAGGCGGAAGGCGCGTTGCCCTTGGCCGGCTTGGCTCGGGCGCCGGTGCTGGCTTTGTCGAGGTGGCCGTAGAGGGTGGAGCGGGGGACGC
>JAABUP010002796.1_pt1 | contig 32644 bp, 40 predicted proteins | sample 5559201 | NCBI WGS metagenome assembly JAABUP01 (sample SAMN10711887, study PRJNA513373) | rock metagenome | isolation source: Antarctica rocks | place: Antarctica
TTATAGCGATAGCGTACTTAATAGAGTAGTCGCTAGCGAGGTTACTAGTAATATATAGGAAGAATAGAGGAGAGAGGTCCTAATCGGGATAGGTAGTAATAGTATAGTACTTATATAGTTACTCTATTATAGCTATTATACGCATAAATAGGTCTCCTACTTATTACGTTATATATCGCGAGTTATATATAGGATATATAGGTAGTAGTAGTTAATATTAGCGAGGTACCTAGATTTAGGTATAGTATATACTAAAATCTAGGTATCGTATATATAAAAACTCTATTATAGCGTAGTTATCTACGGTCGGCCGCGAATATTAAAAAGTCGACTTTTTAATTTTAAAACGACCTCTAGACTTATATCTACCTTGTACGACTAGCTATACTATATACTAAAGTTATTATACGTAGTATAGGCTATAATCTACCCCTAAATTTAGGCCCCGTAAGGTACGTTAAAATATCGCTTTATAGGGAGTCTTTTTTTCCTCCTAGAAGACTCCCTATATAGGGATATTTTAACGTACCTTACGGGGCCTAAATTTAGGAGTAAATTATAGCCCGTATTATTACGGTTATATTTAGTATAAAGCTCTTATTATAAAACGACGTTATTATAGTTCTAGAGGCCTTTCTAAGTTAAAATTTCGATTTTAGTGAGGTTCGCGGGGCCGACCGTGGATGACCACGCTACAACAGAGTTTTTACAGGCACGATAGTCAGGCAAGTTAGCCGAGTTGTGCGTTGCGCTCCTATCTTGCGCCCTACGGACTTCCCGGCATCACTTAGACCGCCTATACTTCGATGCAGATTTCCATGCACACGCAGCAGTCTGTCTTCACTGCTAAGGCTCGTGAGCTTCACAAGGATCATCTGTTGCTAAACTCCACTACGCAGACAAAAGCGTGTGGTTTGATCCGCAGCTTGCATGCTAAAAAACCCTTGGTGGACCACGTGAGGTGTCTTTTTTGCTGGCAGATGGGCTTCATTTGCGGACAGGACTGAGGTAAATGTCAGAAGAATTACGACCATGCAAACCCTGCACTATTACAGCGTTTCACCCTCCATGTGGCTAGATCTGACCGTGAAGTGTTTTGTGTCTCAGCCTCCATCGCTTCTCGGTCTGCGAAAAGATCGGCGAACAATCTGTGGACCGAGTGAACTTCTTTTAAGTGTGGTGTCCTGATTTGGCTGTCTGAAACAGCCCGCTACCCTTGTCGTTTTTGGCATTTGTCGAAAACGTAATGTTTTGGGGTAGATGAGTGACGGGCGTTCCAAAAAATTAAGAAGCTTGAATGCCTGGCGCGCTTGAAAGTTGGAGTGGTTCGCTAAGGAAGGGAGACGGGGGCCAAAATCGGCCGTGCCAGAATTCGATAGCCGCTGCCTTCAGATGGACCTTTGGGGGCGGCAAACACAACAGGGTCCTCACATATCCGCAGTGTGAACGGGAGTACCACCACGGCACCAGGGGGCCACGAGGCAGACGTTCATTGTGAAGTCACATGTCCTCAATATCATTTCGTTGGCAATGGGGCAAGATCCCTCTGCTAATCAAGATCAACACCCGCAGCAGCCAACAATGGATGATCCAGTCATCTCAGATCAGGACCGCCTCCACTCGTCTCTTGTGCCAGCCTGGTCCTGAAAAGAAATCACATCGGACATTGAAGCAATGCTCTTTTTAGCTTGGAGGACAAATTACTGTAAAGTTACGGGGGTTTTCAACCACCTGCCGTAAAAGAAAAGGACTTATACGCTTGACTTTTCTCCATCTGCATCCTTTTTCCTCTACGCGGAGTCCCAGTACCACTACAATCTCATCCACAGTAATCGTGGGCAATGGCACTCGCAGCAGCTGGAGCTGTCGCCGATGTCATCGGCCTGGTCAGCAGCGTCATCGGCATTGACCAATTTGGTCGGACATAATGCCTAGCCACACCCACAACGGCGTAGACAGCTCTCTGCGCATAGGCCTCGGCATGGACAGCGTCAACCTCACAGGAGCTGAGGGCATCGTCGGAAACATCAAAGTGTATGACGAAAACAAAGTCATCTGTGGCGCGGGCTCAGGCGATGGGTTCATAGGCGACGACAGTTTCTAAGATATCAACATCAACCAGCATTACGGCCCAGGCAAGCAGCCCACCTACCTCCAGATCAATGGTGCCGATGACGCCGTATACATTGCTTATATCACGCACACCTGGCCGGATAGTCAACAACGCGGTTGGCTAGGCGATATAGGCCGACTATGCGGACATCAATAGACGTACTCGAACGTCTACGTCAACAGTAATAATTATCAACCTGCTTATACCTGTATTGATCAACACCACGATAATAGCAACCCAACCGCCGGGGTCCAGATCCATATGGTCGACTTCAATAAGAACTCAGGCGCCGGCTCGACCTCCAACTACTCGAAGGATGCGGCTCACTATTTTTTATAGCCTACAAAGTGGGTTTAGGGGTGTCTCGGATAAATCTATATTGCTGACAGTGACGTTACAGGTATTTCAGTCCAAGCACCGATGCACAAGGCATGCCTGACAATCAGCTTTATGGCGGTCCTACAGACAGCAGCAGTGCTGCAGCCAAGCCTAGAGCCATCTCAGCTCGTTCCCCGACGTTGGCAAGCACTATTATCGGTAGCCAGCATCTTTTGCATAGCGCCCTGGAGCTATGCCAGTCCGAGACGTCATATGGCTCGGGCTTTGTGTCTTTCCACGAAGCGGTCTTCTGTGATTTGGAGACGAATACGCCTTGGCCAATGTGCTCTAATAGCGTCAAACGATTGCTATCATTGGGATACTCATACTTTGATCGATGGGGGTGGACACACGTCAAAGCACTATGGCAATGTTCAGAATTGGAAATGAATACTGGTTGACTGGATTGGTTCGTATTTGATGAGGAGTTCTTTTCATTTGGCTGATGTCTCTGTTCGAGCCTTTAGCTTCCTCTTCTCCGCTTGTCTTACAATCATTTCACTTTATGCTTTCATGTGACTAGTCTATTGTGGTCTTCTTTGACGGACGGGTACAATAGCCTTCTATAAGATCAGCCAGATTGCGTCAATCCATTTTGCGGGGCCGACGGAGAAAACCTCGCTGCTATGGATGTTTCTAGGGAAATTTGCTGACTCATGCGTTGCGCTACTACTTTGCAACTTACAAAACTCCTGGCAATGACTCCATCTCAGGTCCTCTTTGGACCTGATGAGTCGAACAAGAAGCGCATTCAATGCTCGCATAACAATCTTCTACCGAAAGTCGTACGATTTATATCCTTATCCACCCCTGTTAGCCAGGTCTCTAGAACTTTCGTGGTCGCAAGGCAATCCAGAACACTTCGCCAACTTCTAGGTGATAAGAATGTCATGTCGGACATGCACCTTATTCAACGGCAGAATGTGCTCAGAGAAATCGTTCGAATGCTCGTTATACTCATCCCAGGGATCTTTCTGGGATGCAGAGGTAGATGTGTGAGGCTGTAGCACTGGGGATGGAACATCGTCTAACGTGATATCATTGACGGTCTTGGAGAATTTGTCGAATAGCGAGGTCACGGTGAACTTGCTACCAGCTAACAGCGCCAGCCTAGGTGCAGATGAGTTGACGGCCCGAGGATTTCCTTCCCTAATACGTTGATGAGTTGGACGATTTGACCTAGTGAAGAGGGCTCGAAAAGAGGCAAGACAAGCGACTAGAATGGCTGTACTAAAGTCAGCTAATTCATTCGGGACATTTCGAAAACTTGAATCAACAGATACTACCGCAGGGTTTGGTGTCGATACTCACAGACAGTCTGCTCGATTGAACTCCACATATACAGCCATGTTTGGTCCAGCTGATGGCTGAAAGAGCTGACCACAACTACACGAATTATGGCGAAAACCATAATGATGACCGTAATAGAGAAGACGACGGCTAAAGCAAGCTTTTTCCGGAGACTGATCTGTACTTTCCACAGCAGATTGACTGGGATGAGGATGACTAGTATTTGGATTAGCGAAATGCCAGTCGATATTCGGGGCCAATGCTGACGAACTCAAGGCATCTGTAAGAACATCCATGATCATGTTCCAACGCAGCGTATTCCTCTGGAACGCTATGGAATCAGGTCCAGAGCAGACAGCTAACATGAATCAGGAAATTTAGCTTTGTACTGGACTTAGAAACGTACTTGAAATGTGCTCGAACGAGCCCGTCAGGCAACCATACTGGATAGTGCCTAAGCAAGCAAGCCACGTCGCAACAACAATAGCCAAAATAGTCCACCACATGATCTTTTGATTTCTGACATTTCGTCCAAGTCGCCTGAAGAATAGCATAAAGGAGAGTTTGATGGCCCAAAGACCAGAGTAGAAGAATGCAATCACGGCTACAGATCTTCGCAAGTAGCTCTGAGCCCGGTCTGGAAGGTCTGACGGGGGCGGGTACAGTTGGCCAGATTCGACAGCAATGACCTCGTATAGGGCTTCTTTGCTGAACTGCCAGATCAAAGTGTTGGTCATGAGGAATAGACATGCAATGAGCACCATGGCATCGTCTGCATAGATTCGGCGAAATGCTTTGATCCTGACAGCAATTCGAGACAAAAGGAATATCCATGCGAGAGCAACGCCCCCCCATGCAATACCCTGATAACTGGTCAGTGAGAGTATCTGAAACCATGGAAGGCAAGGTAGGGTATCGCAACAGAGATTTGCAGCTCGACCTACAATGAAGGTAGCCTCAGGGATTCTGGCTGGGGGAGTTGGTGCCCGGGAATTGCTTGAGCTCATATCTAGGTCTGAAGGTTCGAGGAAGGAGTCAAACTACCGACTGCGATCTATTCTCCATACACCACTAGGGGATTTGAAAGTGATGAGAAAGTCTGAGAATAGGTAGGGCTTTTGTGTAAATACTGGACCGTAGCTCAAGTGGAGAGATACGAGCAGGATATGTGAACCTTTGAGGCTGAATATCACTCGAGAATAGGTCGTCTGATCTCAAATCACACTCCAGTGGTAGTTTTGCGAGAAACATGCAACTATATGCTTTTCGGGGTGGAGCTGAGCCAATGCTCGACTTTGCTATCACTTTGTAAGAGGTTAGTGGCACGCCAATTGCTGCGATTGGTGGGGCAATATGATGGTTCGGGGCCTTAGAAAAAAGGATCGCAATGAGATCGCCATAGTATGGGTTGCTAGACTAGGAAGGTTGAAGGAGCCAGTATGTTAGTTGTCTTTAGGAGTCGAATCCCGGCCGATGACTGCATGCATACTTGCAGGACGGAGGCGAGGCAATGCAGGGCTGCGCCCAGTGAGTATCTACGTTCGTCTTGTCATCTTTGTGGCACAGTACATTCAGCCGTGTACGCCGCGACTTAGACTTCTTGCGCAGAATGATACCGGGACTTGGCCGTTTCAGGGAGAGCTGGCCGTGAACTATATGCGAGTAGCTTTTAGGTGCCACCTGGGTATAGCTCAGTCACCTGACTGCCCCTAGAGGTCGATTCTTTATAGGCAAGCCAAGAACATTGATCGTGGTCGACACCTATATACAGATCACATTACTTGAGTCCCTGTCAAGAAGTATGGCGGATACTATTTCATTCACCCTGGCTGTACAATTCTACGCAAGCGAGCTATGGCACAAACTCTTCGACTCTAGAGCTTTCATTCTCACTGTTTTCATGCTTACTTTCACAATATGCTCTAGGATCATAGGCCGCTCAAAGGGTGCTCCAGAAAAGGGAGAGCTATGGCGTCGCCCACGGACTTATCCTTTTTCTGTCCCAATCATTGGACATTTCCTTATGATGGGATGGGATTCACAAATATTCATATCTGCGGTTGGGTCAGTCACTTATCGTCCAAGAAGAGTATACTGGAAGATTGCTGACATACTCAACCCAAGAAACCGGTGCAGAAATGCTCCAACTCTCCTTAAACTACTTGTCACAGATATGTACGTTATCTCGGGTCCGGAAAACGTTACAGCACTCTGGAAGCAGCCAGATCTGCACACCAGAATCTACAGATCTCTCTCCTTTGCCACTATGTGCAAGATGCCAAAAGACGCCTTGGCATTCTGGATGGCCGATGATTCTGGTATGCTCGCTCGGCCGCATCCAGACAGTAATGTGCCAGCTCATCTGCGCGTTGATTATATGACCCATGATTCGGTGGCGAAACTTCTGACAGGAGTAGGGTTGAAGCCTTCTTGTGACCGTTTCACAAGAAATTTGAGCCAGCGATTGTTGGCCAATACATCAGTGGGCTCAGAATGGGTAGATCATCCAGACCTGTTTCAATTCTTCCAATACGAGCTTTTTCCAGCAGCCGTGGAAGCAATGTGGGGTAACGGAATATTCTCTGTCAATCCTGACTTCCTCAAAGACATGTGGGCGTTTAGCCGAGGATTACCATACCTAGCCAAAGGCTATCCTCGATGGCTAGTACCGTCCGCATACAGGGCCCGTGACAAGTGTCTCGAAAGCGTCAAACGCTGGCATCTAACGATCTCTCCTATTCTAAAGACTCCCGCTCGAGGCATGGAACAGTGGACTCCTGAATATGGGGCAGAATTTGTGAAATACAGACACCACATGTGGTCCCGAATGCCTCGCATGGGTACTGAGGCCGTCGCTGGTGAGGATCTCGGAATGATATGGGCGTAAGTAATTCACCCCTTCCTTTCCATCGACTAGATGATGAATGTCTGACAATTTTTGTATCGTCTAGAGCAAATGCGAACTCTGTTCCAGCCTCGTTCTGGATGCTAGCTGAAGTCATTCGGGACTCGCAGCTTCTTATCAGAGTGCGAGAGGCAATCGTAAGGAACAGAATAGATTCATTGCACGGTACTCTCGATTTTGACTGGACCAATCTCTGCAACGAACCCCTCTTGCAATCCATCTATGCCGAGACCCTCCGTCTTCATGTTGCCATCTTCATTCTTCGCTCATCAGAACGGAAGGATGTCAACATTAGAGGTTGGCTGATACCTCGGAGTGCTCCTATACTAGTTTCCGGCTACAATGCGCAAATGAACCCCGAAGATTGGCAAACGAAAGGCGATCCAAATATAAGGCCTGTCGGTGATTTCTGGGCCGAACGCTTCCTGCAACCCTCAAAGTCTGGAGAGGATCTAGTGTTTTCTTTGAAAGGCTGCGCGGGCACTTGGTTACCGTATGGCGGAGGACAGAGGATGTGCCCAGGCAGACACTTTGCCAAGCTGGAGATGATATCCAGTCTTGCAATAATACTGACAATTTTTGACGTCGAGATTGCCGATGCGATCTCCGGAATCCCTGCCAACGAGATGAAAGGGTTTGGGTTTGGTGCATTGTGGCCAAAGGGAAAATTGCCTGTCCGAATGCGGCGGCGAGAAATTTGATGATGCTGCGACATCGGGTAGTATTGTAACCAGGTAGCATGCAGCGTTACCTCTGAATTGACCGTGTATAATATGAAGAGAGGTTGAGTCTCGACCAGATCCATAGCTTGGGACCAATCTTTGTGTTTCGACTTCAACCAGCCTTCAGGACTGTCGGAAGGAGTATGTAGATTATTACTACATTTTCTCGATCTATTTGAATACATTAAACCGTGTAACGAGACACCGTGCAACAGCTTTGTTTCTTTTATTCTCCATTTCGCCCGCTAGCAGAGCCTGCAAATCCTATCATTTCAGATAATGACAAACGTCGGTCGATTGTGGAGATATACAGCGAGCGCAGCCTAGTTCGTCAGAGGACCGCTTCATCGTGTAAGGATCAGGTACAGTACCACGACAATTAGACATCCTACAGTGTCAGATTAAAACCTACTGCTAAACTTGGATTTCGCAGACTTGACCTACCCATACCCTGACCCCAGATTCCCGAGGTTGATAAGGCGATGGAGAACGCGATGATCAATCCAATCGCCCAAGGGGTAGCAGTGAACATCAAGGAGGTCGAGCTAGCCCTGGATTTTGGGTTACGGAAATTGAATTTTGGGCTTTCTGACCCATCAGATGGAGCGTATCGTATGGGCGAGAGAAGCATATTGCTGGATCGCTTGGCTTGGTCGATGGAGTGGATATCGATGAATACGGACACAGTGTATGCCAGACTCAAGTGAAGCATCAATGAAAGGCAAAGGGTTACCATTATCAGAGCTACAGCCTAATTCCATTAGGAAGGCCAGCGCGATCGCGATGTCCAGCTCGGCAGATGTCCCAAAAAGTGATACCCACAGTTGCACACCGGGACATCAGCCGGTGTCTGCTGCGGTCATGATTCGCATCTCCCAACGCTGCTTAGATCGATTCAATGTGTATATACCAGGCGCAGCTACGGCGTGAGGAGCTGACAGACGCATGATCTCGGCGTATACAGGGAGGACAAATTAGTACAGAAAGTCAAGTTCGCAATGCCTTGGGACTCATTGAACGGAGGGCGTTGGTGCGACAGATCGTACGAAGGATTGATCCGCGCTGTGGCCGGAGCGAAGGAGCTGATCACGGATGTGGAGAGAAGGATTCAGGATGAAAGACGAGGTCGAAAGTTCGGCGCCTACTGGACCGGCAAGATTGGATTTATCTTTCTAGCACTAATGCAGGCTCTAGTGCCGAGCCTCGGTACCGCCATAGCATTGCATTCAATCAATCCCAAGCAAACAACGATGTCCCTCAATGATAATCGAGTGTAGGGTCTGATCCATCGATCTGCCCGACTAGGCAGCGTAGCGAAGGAGGCACGGAGACATAAGGTAGTCTACTTCGGTGACTAGGGCCGTGCCGAGTGCTGAGGGAGAGCGATGAGGTGCATTAGCTGCGATGCATGAAACAACGAAAAGCAAGGCTGAGGCTGAGCGCGTGCAGTAGCTTGAGAAGGCAGCGCAGGCGGATTTCCGCTAATGCAGTCATACAGCAGTAGCACCAGTGTCGCTTGTGCGGGGGCGTGATTCTTGACAGAATCCGAGATACCTAAACCTTAGCAGACGCAGCTCAGCATTCTTTTTGCTCTTTTGACCCGCCACTACTTCAAACGAAGCCACATTCATAGCTGAAGAGGAATCAGCGAATCAATCCCTTAGCAGTAAAGCGACAAGGCTGAACATTCCAATACAGCGCGCAGATTACGACCAGACCGACATCATTTCAAGCAATTCACAAGCACCAACCTCAGAGAGCCTTGCAGTCTTTCCAAGCCGGTCCCTCTATATCAATATGGCGACTTATCTCCTGTGGTCATCGTTGCCCTTAATATGGCTTTGTTTCACCACATACCGCCTCTTTCGCAACCATCAGCGAGCTTCAAAGCTCAACATACCCATAGTCTACGCTCCCATCAGCTCCGACAACCCTCTCTGGATTGCCTTCCAGACCGCCTTTCCTTTCATTCTCAAGATCATTCCTTTCAGCGCTATACCTTTCCTTCGCTACTGCCGTCTCGGTTGGGAATTCAACGACAGATCCAAGACTCATGAGAGACTCGGCGATGCCTGGGTACTGGTCACACCAGACAAGAATTGGATGTATGTCGCACAAGCGGACGCAGCCTACACTATCTTCTGCCGGGGCCGTGATTTCGTAAGGCCCGTATGGATGTTAGGTAATTGGCACCCATACGGCTCTGGGGTGAAAGCATGAATTGACTGGCTGACTGGCGATTAGCTGCCCTCAATGTGTTTGGACCCAACATTTCAACCGTAAGGTACTGTGCACCCCTCGAAGCCTATTGCGCTAATCGATAAACATAGGCAGTGGGTCCTGACTGGCAACGGCAAAGGAAATTGACTGCGACGCCTTTCAATGAGCAGAAGAGTAGACTCGTGTGGGCCGAAGGTCTTCGTCAAGCCAACGATATGCTTCAATCTTGGCTTGCCTACGACGCCAATGGGCTGAATTGTACCTGCGATGATACACGTACGCTAGCTCTCCACGTTCTGGCTTTCGCTGCATTCCAGAAGTCCTATCCCTTTAACAGCGCTATAAAAGAAGGCGCAATAGACCAACCGCTGACTTACAGAGACTCTTTGTCGATTATCTTGAAAAACGCTCTTGTAATTATGGTCATGCCAGTAAAAGCGTTCGACATTCCATTCCTGCCTACTAAATGGACGCAGATCGGGAGGGCTGTGGCTGAATTCAAGAGTTACATGCTTGGGCAACTTGCAGACGAAAAGCGGTTGATTGCAGAAGGAAAACCCGGATCCGGGACGCTGATGAGTAACCTTGTACGAGCATCTAGTGACGGCTCTCTAGCCAACAAAGCCACACAGAAGGTTGAAGTTGTAAGTGAATTGAAGCCGTTGACCACAGATGAGATATTGGGCAACATCTTCGTTTACAACTTCGCCGGGCATGATACAACCGCTATCTCTCTAGCGTACAGCATGCTGCTTCTTGTTGCACACCCAGAGGTACAAGAGTGGATTGCAGAGGAGTTGGACTATCATCTGAAGACTGAAAATTGTGAATCCTGGACCTACGAAGAAACCTTTCCAAAGCTTCAACGTTGCCTCGCAGTATTGGTATGACAGCCCGATTAGCGAATCCATCCGCAGGCACCGTAAAGAAGCAAAGCTAACTCCTAAGCAGCTTGAGACACTTCGGCTATACAATCCACTCCTAGGAATTCTTAGATACACCGGCACACAATCCACAAGCTTGAAGGTCAACGAGCAGACCGTTGAAATACCAGAAGATACCATTGTCGTTCCAAATCTCATGGCATTGCACGCTCACCCTCGCTACTGGGGCGAGGACGCCCTGACTTGGCGCCCTTCTCGGTGGATCGAGCATTCTCCAGAATCCGCTTCAGGAGATATGAGTACTCGGCTCTCTCGTGAGAGACTCCTGATTCCCGAAAAAGGCGCATATTTTGCTTGGTCTGAGGGTGTGCGAAGCTGTCCTGGCAAAAAATTCGCCCAGGTCGAGTTTGTGGCAACCATAGCAGCCCTGTTTCGGACCCACCGCGTGCAGCCAGTACCAGGAAAGGGCGAAACGATGGATCAGGCAAGGAAACGAGTTTTGAATGTAGTGAAGGACACTAGGATGCAGCTGCTCTTGCAGATGCGGGACCCAAATAGTGTGGCTGTGACTTGGAGTCGAAGGTGAATAATTGAATTAGACGTAGGAGCCACGATATTCAGACAGAGGAAGTGCATAAGACTCAAAGAAGATTCCTCTCGGCAGCGAAATATTCCTGCTAGCTTTTCAGGCTAGCGACCATAGGTAGCCTTGATTTGCTAATGCGGGTTTTCTATATCTGCGCTGTAGCCGACGACTTGATGTGGTCGACCAAAACATCTGGAATGGTCACCTGAGGAAAGTGTTTCGAAGGCAACAGGCCAACAGGTATTCCAGCGTTGAAACCATCAACGACGTTCTGGAAAAAGATACCAGCGGGGGTCAAAGATCCAATGGTCCAGCATACGGGGCGTCTGGTAAGCTCCTCCTTGCTGAACGATCTTTCAACCTGATTGACATATGTGCGCACCCAAGTGAGGTAATTCTTCTCAAGTCGTTCGTGATAGATAGGTCCAAGAGCATTCCACTTTCCTTCGTCTTCGCACATGCTTGTGGCAAACAAAGTCCGACAAGCTGCAACAGCCGCCTTATCGTCCATTGTTTTGAAAGGGAAGTTTGCTGAAGCCAGAGGTACCTCGTGTACGATCACACTTCGAACGCGGCTTGGGTGGTCAGCGGCCAGGGCTAAGGCTGTCAATCCTCCTGAGCTACAGCCCCAGAACGTGGCGCTTTCAATTGAGAGCTCGTCCAGTAAGCCAAGAATCTGGGTTGACAACTTTGACGCGGTGATGTCTCTCATACTCGATTCTGGAGCCTTCGTACGTGACATTCCTGGCATGTCGAAGGTAGTCACTGTGAATGAGCTCGCGAGGCCTGGGCGAAGTTCTCGCAGTCACCTTCGCCTGAAGGAATGAGGACCATGTCGGGTCCACCTCCTTGCCTCTCGCAGTACCACTCGATCCCATCGTTTGAGCGCACTTCAAGTATTGATATCTCAGACATCATCAGAGTTCCTGAATTGATTTTTGGGATTGCAGTGATGAAAATCGGATTTTTGGGCCCACGCCAGGCGCCACTTTAGTTTCAGGGGGCCGTACGTCATCAAGAACAGCCTACCCACAATTCACATTTCTAAAACTATGACACCAAATGAATCGTGACTTGCAAAGTTTACATGAGTTCGAGCATTCTATTCTCATCGCAATGCAAGTATCAACTACTGACCATAGTGTACCTACTGTTCGGGTACTCTCGACGGGCCTTGCTTGCGTTGGAAATCAGCCTCAGCCCTACTACATATGCTTGGCACATAGCATAAATATGACACGTCTCCCATAAAACCAAATCAAGTCGTTTCACCTATTCCAAAGGCTTGCTCTGAGCTTGAACTTACTCCTCGGATTTTGCGTCTGGTGAATAAATGATCTACCTGATTCTTTTGGGCCGTTCATCGCCTCTGCTCAATATTTCCTTCTGAATTCTGTCGTGGGGCAAAAGAAATTTATCATGGTTGCTCCTTTTTCTGGATGAATCGCTCTGCCTTGGTTTTCACTATCACGTGTTGCCTCTCTGCGAGTGAGAAACTCAGCCCGCTTGATTCAGACTTTACCACATCGTTTTCGCCATATCCTGCCCTACTCGATTCAGAGGGCAATTCTTTGGAAATTTGAACCCTAGGTTATATGTTACAGCAGACTGAGGACAATGGCCACGAACAATTTCTCGGCCCTTATCATAGGGTCTTCTGTAAAGCCCAACTCTCTCGGTTTTCCTTCCTCTTACAGAATCGATATGTTGCATACTTGAGACAACCACAAACTTCTGAATCTCCTTTCTTATGTCCTGGTGCTAGATCTCTTAAGACAAGGAGTTTTGGAGAACTTAGAAATGAATTTAATGGAATAAGAATGGTGGATCTTGCTGGTTGATAATTGAATTCTGGACATAGACCTTTCCGCTGGTCCTAAAGAAACCACTGGACTACTAAGTGAAAAGAATGCCGCACATTGAATGTAAAACCTCAGAAGAACATGTGGGGGAAGGAGCTAGGTAGTAGGCCAAAGAATCCCTTACAACCCTTACAGATCTATATTCTCTTCCACATTGATGATAAGGAATAATCAAGCTTAATTGAAGGAAACCGATGACCTGGAGGATTTCCAGCTGCGACACGGCGTACTAAATGTGGATAGGGGTCGTTACGTTGGATCCGAAGAATCTCATCTCAATATAGTCCCCATGAATCAACTTCAGGAGCTCCATCAGAATGCCGAGACGAAGAAAGCGATAGTAAATACAGAAACAGTCACAGTATCGCTTCCCATCCAGGAAAGCTTTTCATAGTATCGTACAAAAGCGACATTGGATCTTGGCTAACGCAGCCCATCAATCCACTAGCCCGTCCCTTGGGCCTGTGAGAAAGCTGATATCTTAGTGATATGACTGTTGATGCATCATGCTTTCACCATACCATTCAAGCACTTTCTAGGCTCTGGTCATCAGCCATCCGAGGAAGTTAATCCTCCATACAATCAAAAATATATCCCCACGATCCCCCAAATGTAAGGTCAGGGGTGATTCCTCTTCAATGATCCTCTTCCTGTAGCCCCATACTCGTCATGCTTGATTGCAAATGTGACACTATCAACAGACACTGGTGCCCTCTGTGTGTCAGGTACTAAGAACTGAGCAACCCCCATCACCACATCATGTAGATCCAACCATGTCAGTCCTTGTTTGCTTCCATCCGGCTGCGAAACGGGTCTGTTAAAGACTTTCAGCTGGCAATTGACGGAGTGATGTTCGTTGCTCTCGAAAATTGCATCATCGTCGAGTGGAGGGAGCCTCAGCATCATTGCAGTTTCGATGGTGGCCTGACTGTACTCGTACACCGCCCTCACATCTGCAACAGTAACTTGCTGATACGGAAAACGAGTGATAAACAAGGTTAATGGGCTGTTGGGTACACGGAACTGGAAAGCATTCACGAGTGACGCATTGGCGAGGGATAGGGAGGTACTATGAGGGCTTTATCAATGTAATGCTATCAAAGCATTCGCGACTCATCTCTTGCTTACGTGGCGGATTCTGTAGGGCTACTATGATTGATAATTATCAGTAGCCTGCGATCGTATGGCTTCGCTAAACTTCAAATAAAGACTTCCATACCTTGAGCTTTCAACAGCGTTCAAAACTAGATTCACACCATTGGTTGGGACTGGGGGGTCCGATGAGCTGCTGTGGCTTTTCGTATTGGCCAATATGTCGAGATATGGCGGAAGGGCGGCTGGGGCAGCGAAGGTGCCAGTCGTAATGAAAAGTAAACAAAATAGCACAAATTGAATATTGTGCATCATGGCTCACGCCTTCTGCTGACTGCGAACAGTGGCTGGCAGGCTGCAGAAGAAGTCGATAATAAATGCGCGAAATTTCCTCCATAAGGCATGTGAGGAGCGACTTCGCGTATAGCGCGAGTATCGTTCTTGCGTCACTAAGGCTCAAATAAGCGATAGGAAATGTAAAGTCGGCTCTTGATGCTAGGTCAATGGATCTAGAAAATTGATTATCCATCCGTTTCATACTCGGGTTTGCCTTGGTGTAGCATGCGCTGGAGCCGGAGGTGATCCTAACCTTCATGAAGCTACCAGCAACCGAGAACCGGATGAAGACAATTCCTTGGGTACGTTCCAAGAAGACTTCATATGAGCACGGTCTTTTGATGAACGATAAGGTCCGGTGATACGCTATGGAGCAGGGACCTTTGTTACGATCATCATCTACTAAGCTCCGCCATCTGGCGAGCTAATAGATCTCTCTCCAGCAGAGGATAAATCGTGCATTTCGTAGTCAAGAATTCTTTCGGGCGCACACTTCCTGCGCCGAAAGATGCAGCCCGGGTAGCTGTAGGCCGGTGTCCTGACAGCTGTTTTCGAGATGTTTCACAACATGACAAGGCCGGATCTCGATTCTTGGCATAATTCGAAACTCTAGACTTTAGTAATGAGAACGAAACCTCGAAGAAAGCAAATAGAATGACGCACAGATTACAATTAGTATCCCGCAGTGATTGAGATCAAACTTGAATACGGCAGTATAGTTATTACTCGCCCCTGATGTTTGCTTCTGCATGGTCTTTGTCTAAAACAAAAATGTCCCGAATCTTGATACACGAGGACGAACAGCCCGTAGATACTCCGCAAGCAGAATAGCATTTGGTGTCATTGTAGGCATGGATGTGTTTCTAGCGATTTGTATGATCTGATGAAACGGAATTAAAAGCCGGTGATGCACACCATAATCCTTAGTCCTATTCACGTGTCATCGTCTTCTTCCCAATCCACCAAAAGCTTTCCCCAACGTCTGCACCTTCTTCACATCCCTGAAAGTCAAGCTTGTTCTCTTTTCTCTCAAGGCCCACCCAGCAAGATACGCATCCTCATCTCCAAGCAAATCCCAGTTGACAATGCTTTCTCTTCCCAAGTCCTCGTCGATCTCCAACTCGCTGATACCGTGCAGGAACTCTGTATAGAGTGTGCCACTTGTAATCAACAAGCTCCTCGGCTCCTGCAGTATCCTCCACCTATCAACAATTGTGTCTCCGCCTTTTTGCTTTACATCAAGTACAATATGAGAACCCAGGCTAACAGTAGCCACAACAGGGTAGTAGGCGTCTCCGTCCTCATGGCAATGTATGCCCTGGCCAGGGAGATACTCGTTGATCAAGCAGTGATTAGGTCCAGAATGTAGAGCGTTGCTGAATATGTTGTCATTGGTATAAGATGCAAGTGGTGTTTCAAGGAGACGGGGAATGACTGGGGTTGACAGCCATTCCGGCAGAGCACCGCCGAGGAGAGTATTGCTGGGTGAGAGCGGTGACGGATGTGCTTGGAGGCGACGGTGAGACAAATTCCGCCAGGTCGGCAGAGGCACTGTGTTGATCTTCACTTTGTCAGAGATCTATTGGCACTGTCCGATCAGATGCGAGTCACCTTGTGCAACAGATGAGTTTCTTCTTCACGGGAGACGAAGTTGGGGATATAGTAGCCGGAGGCTGGGAGGCCAGTGATCAAGGCATCCTGGAGGGTCGCCGGAAGTCTGTCCATGACATCACATGGATCGATTTTCGTGACATCGCGATTGATACTTTTCCTGGCTGTTTGTGGAGGCCTGGTTAAGGACATAGGACACATCGAAGCGATGTATTGAGCTAACGTATTCTAGTATGTATCGCTAATGTACGATACCGTATTATATTTCGATGGTGTAAGTCCCTCGAGCCGATAATCCATCAACGGCGGTTCTCCGTTAAGTGCCATGCCCTCAATATTGTGCGAATGGTAACCAGTGGTGTCATAATTCTATGCCAACGTTGTATTCTCTCCCGGTTGGGTCTGCGGCTATCTCCTCGTCTTGCTAAGGGTCTTCACAGGTTTACCTCCTACCGTACCACCAGATCGAGGAACCAACGATTACTACCATGAGAGAGGGACCCCAAGCTAAGAGTTCGCCGCTGGGCCATCTGCTGCTGTAGGCTGTGGATTGAACTGGCCCTTCTCCATCAACACCAACCCAAGAGGCCGAGCATTTAACCCAATCTCACAGAAAAATTCTGCAAATCTCTCACGCTCCAACATCCAGCCAGGAGTACGCCGTACAACTTCTAGTACATGCCCATACAGGAAGAATGGTGCTCGCGTCCGTGGGCTGCGCCTGTGCCAAAAGTATACTTGCATGTTGGCGTCGACAATCTCGGAGCCAATGTGAAGCGGCGAATCTACCTTTTCACTAGTAGCGTGTTCGGCAATGGCTCTAAGAGCACCCATGGCCAAGACGAAGACACTTTTTGGGACGAGATTATTCCCATTGGGTTTGAAGTAGGGCCTCCAGTCAAATCGGCCGATATCCTCAATGTCAGCGTTGAAGGTAACGTTTGAAGCGTCGGAAAAGCTCGTTTGATTTTGCCAAATGGGCACAGTGAGATTGCCGGTGTGCATGTTTCCGTCTAAGGGTTTCGTGAAATATAAGTGTGCTACCACCTGGCCACTCCACTTAAGAGCTATCTCGATCTCTTTAAACTTCTTTCTATACACCATGTCGATCACGGTATCATAAAGACCCCATACGACAAAGCGAGTCTCTATCGTTGTTGCTGGAGAAGCAGGAATCACAGCAATCTCGACTTGAGGGAATCTAGGAAGCACAACACCGTGACGTTGGCGGGTTCGGCTCCCAAAATCCATTTCGGCATATTGCGCCATCAGCTCCACTGCGTTCATGAAGACAGCACTCAATGGCAGGTCGACTTCTCCATAAAAGACTTCTGCTGAGAAATGTGGATCAACCTGGACACGTACATCTAGATTCAAGGAGGAAGAGTTCGAAGGATCCTGAAGCATGAGAGACGGCGACTCTGCAGCCAAGATTGATCCTGCGGTGAAATATGACCTAAGCACAACAGCAAAGAGCTGACAGAAGCGGAGTCGGCCCTTCATCTCTGGATGGGTTGTTTGTGAAGAGTGCTGCCAGACCGGAGATATAAAGATCACCACGCGACAAGCGGCTATGCGCAAATATAGCAAAAGGCGAACCAGATATTCACCGACCCAACATCTTGGATCCGACATTTTCTTTCATATCAGGGTCTGATTATAGATAAGATCCTTGTTTTTAGATTCGCTCAATACTCGCCTAACATATCGTGGACTTGATATCGCAACTTCCTTCACCATTAAAGAACAAACAAAATGTCCATAAGTCCTCCTTTGCAACACATGCTCATCCATTCGGTGCATTTTCATTGGAGGCTTGCCACGTCGCAACATATCGAGCCGTATGATAAGCAAAGAAAACATCGTTCGGGAACTCATTATCGCCACGTTGGCGAAATTGTAAGGAATCTAAGTCAGGTGGTGGAGCACCCGGCTACCAATAAATGTCAATCGACTGTGGGCACAATGAGTTGAATGAGGGCCTACCATATCCACAAGCTCATCGTCTCCCCGTCCAAAGAAGGTGAGTTCTTCCAGTAGTTCCGCATCTGCCATGATTCTAGACAGGTAATAGCCAACTTTACACGGTTCCAACTCCTTTGTTCCTTCCCAGCATAGATCATTGTCTCTCTTGATGTTACTCAATTTCCGATCTACTGCCCCATCACTGCGAGTCGTGTTGAGCCTGTGGTGCAAGAGATTGGATATTCCCCAATTAGTGACCCCGAAGCTGGAAAAGTAGAGAGCAACGGCGATCTCGCTTATAGACCAGAATTCGGGCATTCTTTCCTACTGAGAATTGATGGAAATGTTGTTTCTGTGGGATCGAGACTGAGTGCGACCCTATTTCACTATTACTTAAGAGAGTGGTTGCTCAAATTTGTAAGCCTTCGACTCTGCGTGTTATCCGCTTGGTGATGATGTCGTGTGATCCAGATCAGTAAGGTGTTGTACAAATCATCAATAGGTCAAAAAATGTTCAGGATCATGATCGAGACATGGACGGGCAAAGTTTGGGTATAGATGATCGAGTGAAGGCGAGGTTAGTCAGATATACTTGTGTTTCTGTCACAATCTCGAGCTGCGTCAATGCCTCATCGTTCTCATGAACAATCTCTGTTCCATGATCCTACGTGCGTAAATTATGATAACAGCCGTTTCACTTCATGCACATATCGAGGTCAGAGTTCTCGTGATCATTTCTGCAATTCTGAATCACAAGTTTATCACTCATTCAGAGCAAATCAGCCTTTGTTGAAGAGAATCCTCTCATTTCATGTCTGTAACAGAGCTGTAGCTCAGCACTCTCGGCCCCGACGCAAGCTAGCCTCAGGTCACATTCATAGTAGTCTAACGACCACAACCAGAAGAAACGCAAATGTCCCGACTTATATGGCAGTCTGCATTATTTCACACAGGACGGTCGCAAGACTCCGCACAAACCGAGCACTGCGTTCCAGGAGGCAATCCTCTGAGGCCTGCCTCCGTGTAGGCTGCGCTATTCGGGTACACAAAGCCGAGCATGACATCGTTCCAACAATGGTGTATCCCAGCTTCCAAGTCTTCATAATCTGGCTGCGCTCGATCTCCTTTGTAAGTAGCCTACCAACGAGATCTCAGCCAACTGCAAAAATGCGGAATGGAATGCTGGTTTACCTTGGCTACGAGCTCTTTCTCATTTGCTCCCCAGGATGTCAATCTTTTAAATAGCATCATGTCTGCCCTCATTCCTCCCATGTATCCAACTAGTAAATGGCCGACTCTTGTTTTGCGATATTTGAGTTTCTCGTAGTCATAGATATCGTTTTGCGTCTTGAGACGCGTCAATTTCGCTCGGATAGTATTTGCATGAGGACTGCTTCCGCACTTATAATGAATAAGCTCAGCCACGGCCAAATGATTGAGTCCCATAGATGCAAAGTAAAGAGTAACCACGTCTTCTTGGACCGGAAGGGACACACTAACGGGGGGCATGTTCTTTTGTCCGGATTTGAGTGAGATTGATGCTTTTCTTGAGAAAAACGCTCTCGGGGCAATTTTGAAGCTGTGGGTAGCTGGATTTGCGTTTGGTGTTCGAGGTGGCGGTGATGTAATGTCTGTCGTGGAAAAGGATACCAAGTTCTGAAGTCTAGTATCATTGACAAATATCCATGAGAAGAGAGAGTCGCTGGGTTTACTCTTGTTTCTCTCGAAAACTTGCTACCTAGCAATGTCTTACTGATTCCTTGACGCCTTGCTGTTCGTATCATACGTACGTGGTTCATGATAGGCCGATACCGATCTCGCCCTGTTCACCGAAGTTACGTGCGAAATTCATTTGCTGGAAGCCACATGTCGACGGAGGCTCAAATCATTATCAGTCACCTGACCTCTCGACCTATCGTCCGCATCGCCCTATAGGGATTTGAATTTGACTCCGAGAGGTGTGTTGTGTACAGATGCTGAGCAAAGTGGGTGACACGGAATAGGCAAATGGTCACAAGCACCAGCAATCAGGATTCCTATCAGCTCCTCCCGTTTCATGACTCCGATAATTCACACACCTGTCACGTCCCACACGTCCCACCATTTTTGCGCAAGCTAGCCTATAAGCAAGGATCATAGCCATCCGTCAGCCAGACAAAGACACCTCATCAACCCTTGTACTACAACACCTCATCTTGTTGAAAGTAATCCTAGGATTCCCAGCAAACAGAGCAGCTTATCTCATGTTCGCTGTCTCTGAGGTCTATCTCGTCAAGATCGGCGCTGTTCGGCCAGAAATAACCCAACGCAACATCGTTCCAATGTCCGTGATTCTCAGCTCCCAGGCCTTCATAATTTGGTCGGGATCGTTCGGACCTCACGCGGGCCTACCAATGTAAGAATTAGCTCAAGGTACGTATGGAGGGTAGATTGCTGACTAACCTGCTGCACAACTTCGTCTTCGTCTGGTCCCCAGTATGTCAATTCTCTAAACCGACCCGTGTTTTTCATTCTTTCAGAGAGGTAGGCGCCCACTTTTGTCGGGTAGTATGTTCTTGTCTCAAAGTCGTAAAGATCATATTGTAATCTCAGATGTCCCACTCTCCCTTTCACAGAATCCCTCTCTATTCTTCTGCCACACTTAAGGCGGATGAGCTCAGATACAGCTAAATAGCTGAGTCCCATGCATGTGAAGTAAAGAGCAACCACGTCTTCATCAATGGACCAGTTGGTTCTTCCAGGCATATTCTCTTGCTCAGATCGAGTGGCGATGTTGCTCACTGCTTGGAAATTCTTTCTTGGTAGGTCGCATATGAGATGAGTATCAAGGCTTTATGAGTAGCTTTTGAGATAGGCCACCGCAGTATTGTGATAGGTTTTTGACTGTGGCGGTGGACAGCAAATTCTATGGCTTCGGTCCACAAGTAGCTGTAAATCGATCGGAGATTTGAGAGATTTGATGAGTTCATCTGTATTTCTGCCACAAAATTTCGGCGGAGGACTGCTCTGTACTCTACTTACTAACCGCGTAGAAACAAATACCGCCTTACTATATCTATCTGCGTGCGTAAAGGCAGGAATGGGCCTCCCCTTGTTCTTCATTGCGTATATGAGTGCATCCTCAGGAGCTTTTTCCCACCGAGTTCGTGTCACTGAACTTTGCCTGGACATCTATTCAAAACCGGCACCGGAATCCCCTAATGCGGACACAGACTGACATCCATCCGTTCGCTGCATTTTCGCGGTGGTGTCCTCATTTGAACGGGCGTAGATGGTGTAGCAACGCTGATAGCGCCCTCGTGACAATTCATCGGAGCCATTTGCCCAAAGGAGCAATCGTAGACCTAGAGCTGGTATCAGGATCGTTTTGTGAAACGTTCGGAGAGCACTCAGAATAACTGTTTCACGACACCAGACTTCTCGTCGCTGCTATATAAGTGCCATGTTAGTGTCGCGTCACAGTTGCTCGAACATTACTCATGATCTTGGATGTCCCTATCTCAGACCTCAAGGGGATCTTTCCTTTGCAACGGTTCTTTCTCTTTTGATATGATGAGTTGTGAACTCGGTATGCTTCGTTCGTAGAAAGTGGGCCGCAAGAATGCCATATTTGTACTACCCGATATTTCTCCCACTCTTCGCGTATTTATGGAGCATAGCAATAGAGGAGTACCGTCTTTTGGGGTTCTACGACGATTGCCAGTCTTTAACTGGGTCCGGGCTCACTTACCACCCGTCCCTATTGGGGCGGAGCCCATCTCTGGTAGATTTGAATCGCGTCGAGGATTCTCAGGGGTTTTTTTTTCTACGGGTTTCGCTCCCTTGTTTGCGCTTCTAATTGAGATGGTGCATTTATTAACGAATTTGCACCCTTAGTAATGTTTTCACTCATCAGTCGGTACTCAAAGCTCATCCTATCAGAATGTTGGCTACTGGTTCTTCCATTCCATAGCCTTCGGTATGCCCTAGATTGAACATAGTAGGTTATTGATAAAGATAACAATTCAGAAAATAGGGATTGTATACTCGGTCCAACTCATGCTCTCCGAATTGAGTTGCGCAGTACCCCACGCTAGATGACGCAGCACCCGACAATAATAATAATGGATTTGGCTACACCGACTTTCCTGAAAGGCTCTTGAGTCTCCAGGAAATATTCAGAAAGCCACATACACACACAACTGCGGACGCATCTAGGTGATGCTTCTGTGAATTGTGAGAGTTCTAGTATTTCTTCAACGAGTTGGCTTGGTGCAATCCGCTCAATCTACCTGGGGTTGTTGGAAGGACTCATTGAATAAAACAAAATGTCGACCCAGTACGACACCATTCAAGCGCCCTACGATGAGATGCGCACACGCTCAATTGCCCTCCTCGAGCATGCAGATGTCCAGTCAGCTGTAGCTCCATTCATCAAAGATGCTCGTATCCTCGAATTAGCTTGCGGATCGGCCTTTTATTCGTATGATCTCCTAAGATGGGGAGCCAGCAAGGTTATCGGAATTGATATTTCAACAGCAATGGTTGAGAAGGCACGCGACGCTGCTGGTGCTCGCCAGATACGGGACAGCAGCACAATCGAATTCAGAGTGGCCGATTGCTCGAAACCAATGTCATTTGAGGGAGGTCCTTTTGACCTTGTCTTCGCTGCGTGGCTGCTGAATTACGCTTCGAGCAGCGGAGAACTGGTAGAAATGTTTCGGAATGGTGCATTAAATCTGAAAGAGGGCGGACACTTTGTAAGTGTGTGCCCTCCACCGAGGCAGGAGCCCGCGGCCTATTACAAGGAGGAGCGGGATATCAGGCCAGAGAGATCTGGAGGCTTGCTCTCTGAAGTCACCAAAGATGTGGGAGACGGTGTTTTATTCCATGTGTATTGCAGCACAGAGCATGGCGACATGAATTTTGATAACTATCATCTGAGAAAGAGAATTTACGAGGCTTCCGCAAGAGAAGCTGGTTTTCGAGGCGAGATCCAATGGAGTGTGACAACGGTACCTGACGTGTTCTTCAAGGATCGAAGCGGCGGCGCTAGTATTGAAGAACTCGAGAGTTACAAGGTAACACCTCATTATGGGTTGATTGTAGTTGCGAAATAGACGAAGACCAAATGAACTGTCTAACTCTACCAAGTATGATGTCAGGCAATTACAATGAGTAAGAAGTCGTTTTGCAAAGGACTGTTCCTTGACAAAGCATATCTCCCTTGGTTTCTCTCTGAATTGATGGGCGCTCAGTTGTTTCTGGTGTTCACTGTATGGGACGAGGCTCTCCTCAGTGCAGTGCGTTTTCTCACATCAGGAAGGCTATGCTTGGTGTAGTTCGATGACAACCCAATTACACCATCATCTCGACTTGATCTTATTGTGAGAAAACAACCTACGGGCCAGATCCTCACCTGAGACTATTCGCTTTATAAACGAGGCTTAAGGAGGCGTCACTTGCTCTCAGCCAGGGCTGCGTAACAGTGATTGATGGTCTCATGACAATGTAATCCTACAAGATTCTATTGATATAAAAGTTCCGGAAAGGCGCTATTCCTCTTCAAGATCAAGCCTTGGCAATATCCCGTCCCCTCTCTCTTCACCCCTCTTCCTCTTGACATATCAACCAGCACCTCGCCAATCGCGCGGAATGGCACCGAACAAGAAGCCCACTTCAAATACCAAACCTCCCAAAAGCGGCGACAAAGAAAAAGCAAAAGGAAAATCAAACACCAGCAAAGATGACAAGGATGGTGGGGGCAAGTTGAAGCCCGCAACAGCAATCAATACTAGACACATCCTTGTATGCATCCCTCCTTGATCTCTCTGGGTTATACTAACCCCCTCACCACAGTGCGAGAAACATTCCAAAAAAGAAGAAGCCCTCACCAAACTCCGCTCCGGCGCCAAATTCGACGACGTAGCGCGAGAGTTCTCAGAAGACAAAGCACGCCAGGGTGGGAGTTTGGGATGGAAAGTCAGAGGATCGCTTGATGCAGCTTATGAGAAGGCGGCATATGAGCTGGAACCGAGTACGACTGGCAATCCGAAGTACGTGGAGGTGAAGAGTGGACATGGGTATCACATTATTATGGTCGAGGGAAGGCGGTGAAGGGATTTATGGAGAGGTTCCCTCTGCAACTTGAGGGGCAGATATCGCTTCCTCAGCTCGCCGCATGCACATCTCTATGATCGCCCAAAAGCGCTCCACATCCAACCCTCGCGGAATGCGAACACCGAGGCCACTCGCACCTTCTCCGGACCCTTCGACAATTTTATCGACCACCGTCATCCCCACGCGCCCTTGCTCGTCCTCCAGATCGCTATGCTGACCATCAGTCACAACTTTGACCCGCCACCTCTCGCCTCCGCGGTCGTCGAAAAGTCCACCCTCACAGACACCATCGAGGAGTACTGCCACTGTAATTGGGTCGTGCAGAGGTGGCCCTCGGGTAAGCCCAAAGACCTCTTCGTAGGTGTGGGCAAAGAAGACAAGGATCTCATGGAAGAGTTGGCGGATGTTCAATCGGGAAGAATCAGAAGGTATTGATGAAGTGCCTTCTAGGAGATAATGCTGGACTTCTTTATCAGCCAGGACTTGATGCGTCAGGTCAAGTGGGATGAGCGTCGTCTTGATAGCCAGCTCGGAGTTGGAGAATATTGATTCAGCGGCTTCAGGATCGCACTAGAGCATATGTCAAACTTGCTCATACCATAATTTGTGAATTCCGGACATACATATACATTGAACTCCGCCCAGCGAGTATGATTCCCAAATCGCTCTCCCTCACCCTTCACATGTCCCATAGGAGCCTCAGTGAAACCATTTCCAATCGCCCCGCCCATGATACTCAGTCCCTTGATATGGGATGCAAGCTCGGGAAACGTAGCGAACAACAACGCTACATTCGTTAAGGCCCCCGTAGCCACCACCCAGGCCGTTCCCGCAGGTTGTTCCATAAGGGCATGCCGCATGGCGAGGACTGCGTTTGGCCGTCTCACAGGCTTGGCAGCGGGATCGGGCATACATGTTGTTCCGTCAAGACCAGTGCTCCCTGCTCTAGCTCAGCAAATGGCCCTGCGGAAACCACAAGCGAGAACATACCGTGTATATTAGGCGCATGCACCGCATTTCGACAAAACGGTCTCGCAGCCCCAGGATGTACAGGCACGTCAGCCCTCCCGATCGCTGTGAGGATACTCAAGCTATTGGTGGTGGTTCGCGCGAGGGAGGCATTGCCGTGCACAGTGCTGACGCCGAGGAGATTCAAGGCTGGATGGTGGGCAGCTAGGAGGATTGCAAAGGCGTCCTAGGTAGGGTCTTAGCATGTAGACATAGGCATCAGCTAGGGGCTCGGAAGACTCACATCATGACCTAGGGCACGTTAGGATGTAGATTGATTAGATCGGGAGTAGCAATGGCAGACTTTACCACGGTGTACCTGTATCGCAGTCAAGCCAGAGTGAAGTGCCCGCTTCGATCGGGGGATGTGCTTCCATTGTGTCGTGTTTAACCACCAAAAGACCAGCTCTTATGATGAGCTGAGTGGAAAGTCGTTAGATCATATTGCACTAGACCGACCTCTCGCTTTGTTGCCATGTCAACGGACCAGTCTTGGCGCCACAAGACAATAGAAATGTACCCCCACTCACCCGGACGTCGCGCGGGCGCTGCCGCTTCAAGCTGGCCCCGAGGTGAGCAAGGGGTAAGCAAGGATTGACGCGACACCCCATCGAGGTGATGGAGCATCCTGATGCTCACCTCGATTACCTTCAACTCCGTCCGTTCCTACCTATACGCAGCCTGATCCGGCCGCTCCAAAGATGGCTGAAGGAGGCAAATTTAAAGGGAGCGGTGCCCCATTCTTTTCTTTCCTAACAATCCCCAGAATCAACCTAATATAAATTACATTATCAAATTAGACCGATTTTCTCGCTTTACATCGGCAATTTTGTGAGGTGGAAAAAAGCGCTAATATTTGGGGTGCGGCATATTAGGGCTCCGAGCTCATGTCCCCGCTCTGTTTGGGGCGGGCGGGTTTTGTCCATTTTTGATCGTGATCAGTGCCTCCTTAACCTGTACCAAGCTGAAGAGTTTCACAATATTGGTGAATACCTGGACATCATACTTAAAAACAAGATGCCCAACAGAAATGTTGAGTTATAGTGCGATCCTGGCCTACTCGATACACTGACGATTAGCAATGCTTGTTGACCTCCCAAAGAAGCTAATTGCATTAGATCGTCAAAAGCTGCATTATTTGTCCCCTCCAAAAACAGAATAAAGCATGAAGATAGTACTATCATTTGTAAAAATTACAGATATTCTGAAGACCAAAACTAACAGGGTATGGACGGACTCGAACCGACGGCCTTGGGATCTGCAATCCCACACTCTAACCTAAACCAAATGTTAGTTGCTACTCCCTAACACAACGTGCTACGAGGGTTTACCGCTGAGTTACACACCCGATTTACTTCACTAATCCCTAATTATTTTCATATTGCTCATTATGTCTCTGTCACGGACTTCAGCCCCATGGGACCAGGTCTACTGCTGTACATAGTAGCCCACATACTCAGCCCTACGAGCTCGCTAGGTAGATAGCTCCGCCTACTAGGTGGATAGCTTCATTATTCATTCATTATCCAACCCACCTGCCCAGTGCACTTTACATTGTCCGAAGATACTCAAATGCTTTTACTGCATTTCCCTCTACCAGTGCTTTAGAGCCTTATCGCTGTGTCCCTCGTTTCAGAGACATCGTTTAATGTCTAGAGAGCTGTAATACGTGGTGCCTGCAACATCGATTCATGACCTATAATCTGCACTGAATGTTGCGATGAATGCCTCCAAAATCATGAAGGCTCTTCTGAAACATCGTGCTCAGAGACTTGGTACAGATTCTGATCAAACCAACACTTCTATCTTCAATCTGAAGAGCACAGCAAAATTAGAGCCCTCCTCCGACATTGCTGGCGAACTCATGGCTAATCGCTTTGCGCATGCAGCGTCTATGGCTTTGGCGCCTCAAGAGTGTACACAGTTACAAGCATTTCTTGAGGACCGCCCCAGAGCCATGTCTCCTCGGTCACAGGAACATTTCCACAATGAAATTGACAACAAGATAAGAGATTTCTTTGCGACTGAAATCGCTGTATCTAATTGGGATGAAGACAGACTCTGCATTCCATCAGGCAAAGAAGATGCCGAGTTATTAATCGTGCTTCATTGTCAAACAAGAGACATTGCTCATCCAGTCGGGCCCTTCTGGGATCCAACAACGTTCTCGATTCAAACTCTAGCTGTTAAAGGATACAGCACGGATTTCCTGTATGGTTTCGACTGGCATTGGCGAGCGGAAGAGACATGCGTGGGTAGAGGAAGATGTTCGGCAGCAAAATGGCCTCAAAACTTGAAATGTCTACACGACGACTTCTCTTCTTCAATCTTGAATTTGCTGCCTTCTCGCTTTGCCTTGGTTGGTGGCAAATGCGCCAAAATACATGTGCGGAAATCCATAGTTATTCTTCGACAGCAGCACAAAGACGAAGCTTCTCCGTGTTGGTAAATTCAGCTCCAGGATTGAACCTAAAGTTCGATTTGATCTTAGTGGATGAAAAGGTAAATCGCATTATCACATATGTAAACCATCCTTCAGCCATTTACTTCGAGAACCCAAATAGCCTTGGACTGTCCTCTATCCAATTGGAAGCTGCATCAAATTTCATTCTTTGGCTGCTGGGAAAGCCGCATGATCCCACCATCATTCAAAGGCGAAACGCCGGAATGTCATTCAATAAGATCATTGCAGCTCCAATATCAGATATGCGACGCTATATGTCACTTGAGAAGAAAGACCAGAGGATTCTACATCATTCTGAATATCTTGATCAGTTTCTTAGCTGGGCCCGAAGATATTTAGGAGACGAATATGATATGGCGGTTCGAGATGAAAGATCAATTGCAGGAGCTTGCGCAGAAAAAATGAACAGAAGGGCATGGACAGCACGCATCCAGAAGTTTCTTGCTGAGCATAAGTTTGGAACAACGGGGAGAAGCGTCACAGATCGATGTTCCACTGAACATGCTGCTCGTCTCAGAGATGAGGAGGTTGACCAATACAATGACAAAGATCCCCCTAGTGTAAGGTATTCGAAGGACGCAGTGACTAGCGTTCCTCAACCCCGGACTGATTTTAGTGTGACGGAATGTAAGCTTATGCAGAGGAGGATAAATCAAGTAGTCACTGAAAACCGAGCCTACCGTCCTAAATCTGAAGAGCAAGAGCTATGGGATGGCCGTCAAGTCAAGATGTACTCAAACGGAACAATATGAATGCGCGTTCCATGGAGAAAAAGGCCTCTTTCCCTCGTTGTGAGTCCGCAAGCAAGGAAAAACATCAAAAGGTTTAGGGTTAGTCCCACCATCCATTTCCTCCCAGAGAGTGTCAAACTTCAGACTGGGCAGGAGGTTCTCTTTTCTAGATCCACAATCTTCATGCGAAACGCACAGGATGGAGAGGATTGGGAATGGCAGATAAGAAAGGAGCTGGGAGCGAAAGGATATCTTGGCCTGGGCCAGGAACTTTGGGAACCTGGTCTGGCTCCTCGTACAGAAAGTGACTGTATGCAAGCGACACAACTGTCACGCCGAGCAGGTTATAATGCCGATCATCGTATGAAACTCTTGAAGGGTGATCATTTCTATTGCGGCGAAAGAGACGACAAGTATGGACGAGTGACTTTAAGAGGACCGTTATTCGTTCTTGTCCCTCGACATGCATATTTTACAACCGTGTGGATTCATTGCGACCTGCTTGAGAAAGGAATGGAGCATCCAGAGACTTGTGCTAAGAACGCTCTCGATGGCGATCCAGCAAAGCGGCTTGGCATTGAGCTTAGGTTCAATTCTGAGGAGAGCAGCATTGTGGAGGAAATTTGGATCAAAATGGCGACTGACTCAGATACCAAAAAGCTTAACTCGTTGGTAGACTTCCTCGATGGCGCAGATGAGGAGTATACGGCGAAACAACCAAGGCGCTTCCTTGCCCAAAAGAAGGGCAAGAATGGAAGACCAGCGAGTTATACATAGACCAACTCTGAGAGTCGCTATTCGAGCAGTAAGGACGGTTATTGCAAATTCTAAAGGGCATATGGAAAGCAGCACTGGAAAACATCGTTAATACTTACACAAGGCAGATAGCTTTGCCTCCCAAGAACGGCTTTCGAGTCACAGCGTGTCCTCTTTCTGCCATGCCAACTGTAGGACAAGGACTGAATCAGAGAGCCCATTGTCGTAATTAGGAGCTTTCGCGCTGCTGAACGATCAGGCTTTCTGTTGGAGTGGAAAAGCGCAGAAGGGATACTCATAGAAATGAATAGAACTAAAAAAATGCCAACTATACACTAGCTGGTGAGCCAGCTCCCTAGGGGTAGTTGGGGAAAACCAATGCACCCCCGGATTTAAATTCCAAAAACCCCCCGGACTTAAGCATGGCTCACAAGCGGGTGTGGCTCACGAGGCGGTGACCTGTTCTAGGATGTGAATTGTGCAACAGCCATTTGACTGATGAATAATATCTAAGACTGCAAGCTTTAGCGTTGCCTTAGAACAAATTTCGTTGGTAGCGTATCCGCAGTGAAAATAGACTCTGCCTCACCACTTGTTGAGCATTCCTCCTGATGCATCCTGTATCTGTCCCCTAGGGCTCAATAAAAGTTTATCGAAATGGCGAGTTCCGTGGGCTGTCAACTGCCATCTAATTTGAAAAATTGACAGCAGAGTTGTAGGCAAAGAAAAAGAAACTTCAAACGGCGGGATGAGGAAACAGAAAGTCTGGCTAGAACGTCCATCTAAGATAATATACGTTCTCAAACTTTGGTGGCCCGATATAACGTAACAATATTTGACAAGAATAGGATTCAGGATCGCGCGGGATCAACCCTAGGCCCCGAGGGGGGTGATGTCGGGGTACATTTCTATGGTCTTGGCACACAGCTTTCTCTACACTTTTAGCTCACTAGAGTCAATTATCATAGTATCTTCACATGGTGATTGCTACTCTATCAAATCATACAAAAAATCATCGTAAGCATGTCTGAAAGATGGCCATATGATCATCCCCTCAACCACATTATCGTTCTTACGTTCATCATCAAAGCCACATGGCAAGAAGTCCCACTCCTAAACCCAGACCGCACCCTGCTAGCAGGACTCCAATGCTACTTTGACTCTTCACTGCTGCGCTCGCTGCTCCAGCCGAATCCCCTGATGATGACGATACACTCGTAGGCACGCTCCCACCGCCAACACCACCGACCCCAACAGGCGAAGCCGAGCTCGACGCACTTGAAGCCGTGACGACCGCATTGGTGAACCCCGGAGCCGTGAACGCCGACTGGACTGGAATATCTCCCGTGATACTTTTAAATTGATCGCTTGCGTCTGCAGAATCGGTAGCATAGACAGAGAACGTGACTGTTGTTGAATCGCGGGTGGAGGTCGGAGTAGTGAGAGTGACACGGATGACGGTCATGAAGTAGGAGTAGTAGTAAGATGTCCATACTGTGGTGTAGTAGCTGTAATCATTGCCCACGGTTTCGTTAGGAGCAACGACAGGCGTAGGTACTGTTATAGACGGGACTGTGATGGAAGGTACGGTAAAAGAGGGTTCGGTGAACGATTCAAAGGAGAGAGGTGTCACAGATACCGGTGTGAACGACAGCGGTGTTACTGAGATTGGTGTAAAGGTGAAAGAGGGTAATGTGGGGACCGCGCCACCAATGTTACCACCGGTACAGTCGAGATTCTCGCAGCAGCGCTGCGCTCCCCTGAAGATGACGCAGTGGAAGCCCGCGTCGCAGGATTCTCCATTTGCACAACACTCGCCTCCCTTTGGAGCACAAGTACCTACCTCACAGCACGTGAGACCTACATCGCAGGCACCGCCGCCGTTGGTGCAGCATGTTTGACCCTCCATCAGGCAGGTCCCATCGTCACAGCACTGTCCGTTACCATTGGTGTCCGGGCAGCACCTTTGGGAAGCTGGGATGAAATATTAGCCTGATCATGTCTGAAGCTTGAGACGTGAACGCAGACCTCGGCAAAGCGAATAGCCTGGATCGCAGGTACTCCCTTGTCTCCCGAGTAGAATCCGCTTCACCACCGCCAAAGGTGACGGCTCTCTATTGCTGCAACGCTGTCGACGTCCCAATTTCGCGGAATGAGGGCGGTTCCAAGACTCCGATCATGGCGAGGTTTGATCATAATATTGTGTATCTCACGAAAAGCTTCAGTCCGAGCGGCCGCATAATGCCCAAAGGAGAGAAGGATGAAAGTGATTAGCGTCAACAGACAAGAACACTGAAGATTGGCCATTAAAGCTGTTCGCTGCAGTAGAACACCTCAGACTCCGACGAAAACAATTGCGGGGAATTCAAGCCTGCACTCAACGACAGACAGAGTTATTATTGAACATTCTTTACCCAAAAGCGCTCGAAGGCATCGTTCATATATCACCGCAGGCTGCGGGCCCCCGAATTCCCCTAGAGCATAATTTCACCTCGCGTTGGAGGACTCTCAGACCGACACTTGGCGATGCAATTTCGTGAGGCAGATCAGCAACTTCTCACGGCTTTAGCCGTGGACCTCGTACTTTTCGCGAGAAGCAGTACGACAGCTGAACCACCTGCATTCATCACTCCAATATCTAATCTGTGATTGGAGAGGAAGCGGAGTGAGATGACATGGACCCCAATGCCAAGGACGCCTCCACGCAGTAGCGGAGACCATCAATTGCTCCCGTCGTTCAGCCCTCGCTGCGCCGCAACCGGCCAAGTCACATGTGACTTGGTAATTACACTGGTTTGGAACAGGAAAGGTGCGAAGACGAGATAGCGACCATAAAACGTCAACGTTGAGTCAGAGCAGTTACCCATAACTTTAAACGAACGTCAGCACAAGACCACCAGCACCGCCATTTCTTTCTTTATTGACTTGAATCAAAGCCCATCAAGTGAAGTTGAGAAGAAATGCTCCCACTCATGGCGAGAGGCGAACGCACAATAGATGAATTATTCGATGAGATGAGACCTTGAGTTCCGGAGTTTTCTCCTTGCACGCAGCCTTATCAGCCGGACGAGAGGATGACTACCCTCAAGACGAGACTTCGAGTTCTCTGACCCAGCTAGCTTTGCTATATGATCGAAAGACTTCGTTTGGCAAAGGTTTGTAAACGCAAGAAGCGCCAAGCTAATGGCGAATCGAGTGGCAAGAGTAGCGTTGATGAACCAATGTGATGGATACAATGGAAGACGCAATGCCAGTAGTACAAGAGCTGCTCTAATCAAACCTGAGAGAATTGAGAATGCTTGAGGCTCGAGCTTGATTCTTTCAACTCAAAAATGACAAGAAAAGCTCAAAGTTGTTTGCTCGTGATACAAAATCATCAACAGGAAACAGTTCCATGAGATTCATATGTTCAAGACTAAAGAGACCGTAGGATTTTGGCTCAGGTAACTCAGGCAACAGATATCCAAGGGAAATGCCATCGACGGGCTGTAGCAGGTTATCCCATCCACTTGACATTATTGGCTTGAGAACGTTATCTTCTCATGCAGCTTACATTTGAGCCCATGCATCAGTGTTCATACGTTGCTCATGCGCCTAGTAATGAGCGAAACCTCGAGAGAAG
>JAABUP010002797.1_pt1 | contig 32643 bp, 44 predicted proteins | sample 5559201 | NCBI WGS metagenome assembly JAABUP01 (sample SAMN10711887, study PRJNA513373) | rock metagenome | isolation source: Antarctica rocks | place: Antarctica
TTTTTTTCCCCCCCCCCCCCCCCAGCTTTTGTTCCCTACCCCCAGCTTTTGTTCCCCCCCCAGCTTTCGTTCCATCATGATGTGTATGGTTAGTCCCTTGGTTGTTCAACTGGAAATGGAGCACTAGCCAACGAGACTAGTTGGCCATTTCCTGTTGCACAACCAAGGGGTGTCACTGAGCTGCCTTGTTTTACAACAAGCTTGCATGAGTTCTAGCAATGTGTTTTGAGCTGATGCAAAAGGCTGTAGTGTTTTGTCTGAGTTGTCTTTGTCTTTAAACTTGCACCCACATGACAACCATGCCGCATACTGGGCAAGCATTGTATCACCTATAGGCTAACTAGCCAAGGTGTTTGTCATAATACTATTGTTAAAATAAGAAAAGAAATGTTTACACTCAACAGCAGTCATAACGGGAGCCTCCCAAGGTGGCAGCCCGGAGCATTTACTATTGTTATGCACACTAGATGAGCCTTCTAGTCTCGGAACACTCAGCCAAGGGATAGACTGCCTGGAAGCTCTTGACAGCTTCATGTGTGCTGATGCATGCGCACGCTTTTACATGCGCATTGTAGACATCATGACTGGGCTCTGCTGTCAGTTTTCCACCTTGCTTTCTGGTCACTCATGTTTATGATGCCATCATGTGCAGGCACAGACTCTAGAGATTGTGGGGTCCCCATGGGCATGGCACAGCCAGGCAGGGGCGGTGTCAGGGACCTTGGGGCTGCTGTGGAGGTTGACCGGTGGGTCAAGCGCGCCCTGCCACCCCCTCCCCTTGGCACTGGCGGCCCTGCAATGAGCAGGGCCGCCAGTGCCCTGCCCTTCACAGAACTGACAACAAATCCAAGGTAGGATGTGCCTACCAACGGCTGGCTGGGAAAGCATCATTTTGTGCAGCATTTGTGTATGCGTGCATGCGCCCGCTCATGTGTCACAAATCTTATGTGCGATGACGTTGCTGTGCGGAGTTACGGTCGCTGATTCTTGTGGTGATGTGCAGCTCAGCTTTGCCTCTTCAGCTGTTGTGGAGGTGATGAACCAGCTGCCCCACTGAGGCGAGTTTGCCTCCTTGTGCCTCTTTCACCAAGACATTCTAGACTACTTTGAGCGGCAGCGGTGTGACCTGCTGGGATGGCTTGACGGCACATGGTTAGCATGGTGACTAAGCTGCAGAGGTCACACAAGTGTTGGCTGGTCTCTGCTTCCCGGTAAGCATTGATCACACCCCTGATGTCAGTGAGATTAGTCATGGGCCCTTGTTTACCTGATGGTGCTTTTGCATGTGCCCTGCCACAATCAGCGCCTCCTGGCTCAGCATCATGAGACTCTACAGTCTTTTGCTTTGGCATGTACAATTGGATAAGCAGCCTTCTGATGCTGAGTCAGAATGCACCAAGGCATGTTGACAGTTAGCATCAGCTGAACAGGTCAACATCGGCATCAACAACAGAGAAAGGAGTTGAGTCGTCCAGCTGTTGGTGATTTTGAACATGCCTTGGTGCCTTCTGCCTCAAAATCAGATCCTTTTCTACAAGACTGCAAATCTGCTCTTCATCTATAGGTAACAATGTGCATTCAGGAATGCAGAAAAGTGGTGATATGTGTGCAGCAATTGCATAGGCAAAGCATCAAGCAAGAGCAGCAATAATCAGCATAGAACTTGACAGTGGTATAATCTCTGTGTGACCGTTTTTTGCTCGTCTTCATCACTGCTGTCATGCGGGAGCTGGCTATGTTTGGCCATACAACCTATTGTTCATCTGCAAACCTGCAAATTTATTGGCACACATGGATGCAGTGACATTAAAGAAAGATCAGAGTAGCTACAGGGTTCTTCAGCAATGTCACCTCTCCCAGACAGTGCTCAGCAGCCCTTTCACCCTTCTTGATTTATTTTGAGGTCAAGTTGGCGCAGACCTAGCAAGCACTCCTGCTGAATCTGTGTCCGGTTCGGTTGAATCTGCAAACAAACTTGTGACATCAGCCAAGCATGCTTGCATCCTCTAGACCCCACGTTGAGTGCTGTCAAGTGGAGGAATATCTATGCACTAGGTGACTACTCTTGCGTCAAAGTTGTTCGAGAAGGTAGCCAGCCCAGGCAGTGACATGGTGGACACGTGCACCAAGGCATGTGAGAAGGCCATTGCCAAGCAGTCACAACCAACACTTGGCAGCATTCACTGCCTTCTCCATCACCCCCCTTGCTGCTTGGAGATTGGTTATCCAAGCAGCCAAGGAGAAGATGGAAGGAGGCAGTGAATGCTGCCAACTAGGAGCACAACATGTCCCAGCCAGCCCTGAATGAGCTGACGCAAGATTTGGTAGCTCATTCCAGGCTGCCTGGGATATGTTGTACTACTGGTTGGAAGCATTTCTGACTGGGCTGCAGTCTCAGCCCAGACAGAATTGGTAGCAAAATAAAACAGAGCTGCATGCAGTTGTGAGGAAGATCAAGATGTTCAAGCAAGCTATTAAGATAGGGCTTGAGAAACAGGCCGCAGACAGTGGTTCCGATCCAGAGGCACGTATCCCTTTTGGCGCATGCGCTACTTGTTGGATGCTGCTGCTGCTTCACAGCTCATGCAGTCTCGTGGACAATTTATACAGACATGCGTGCATGCACGCATGCTAGACAGGCACACTGTCATTTTTCAGTTCTAAATGGCTTGCTTGGTGTACTCCATGAAAGTGGTACGCCTAGCAGATAAGCTGTTGGCAGCCAATGCGGTGTTGATACATCAGCTAAGGACTGCTTTGATGTGTGTAGTTCTGGACCTAGACTGGTCATCTGAAGATGTTAACTAACAGACTTCTTCATAATATTGGTCCAGTTCAAATGCAAGTTCTTACATCAAATGCAGGCCAAATCAGGCACAGTAGCCAGCACATTTTGCTTAGTTGCACACATCAACACCCTCAAGTTGAGCTGCTTTGCAGGAGCTGGTGTGCCCCCCCTTCTTTGCCATGTTTTAACTTGAATCTGGCAGACCAGGATCAGAACAACTCCAAGACTAATGAGTCAGGGAATCTGAATGAATTTGTCAAAAATAGGTCAGCATACATTGCACCTGTTGCAACTATGCAATGCAATCTTTCAAACAAGGCAGTGAAAGCTGATGTTGCGTTGCAGGAATGCGTGGGAGAGTTTAGAGGAGCTAGGGACCGGGTGAGCCAGCAGTGGCAGATGATGGCAGATGGCAACCTGCGAGGATTCTGGAGCAAGCAAGGCCGCTTCAGCCTGAAAAAGTACGCTCTCAGATCTTGCTTCTACATCTCAAGAGGTTCCTCTGCAGATGAAGTCAAGGCAGAATGTCCATTCATGGGCTGCACAATTTCAAACATGCCATCATACACACTGTGTGCAACACGTAGTACGTATGCAAGGAGCACTCAGCTGCACTTGCTGTTCTAGGCTTCTCATCATGGTCTGCTTTTAAAGGTGAGCTACCATTTCTGCTCAGTCACTGAACGGCTTCCTGATGAGATTATTTCCAGGACACTTATCAACAAACACCCTGGAATTTTGAACTATAGGAACATATGTGTCCTACACATCGAGAGGCTGTTCAAATTCCCAGCGCGCCTAAGCCTTAGCAAGACCTTGATTGTGCAAGCAAGCCTACTGTTGTTGCTTGAGAGCTGAGTGTAAGCTTGCACTTGATCAAGGTTTCCATCGGTTGAACATCAGGACTGAGGTTGGCCTTGTGGCATGCAGGCTGAGAGGGGTGTCAGGCACATCTGAGATGGTTGCTCCCTCATTAACAGCCCAGACCAGCACCAGCTGCCTCAAAGTTGTTGGGGTCACCCAGCTGGAACTATTTGAATAGCTAGTGTCAGCCATGATGTAGTGGACATGCACCTGGTCATTTACTTAGTGTTTGAGCTTGCAGCAAGCATCTGTGCACATTGTGTCGACATGCATGTAGCACAATTGTCCCCCTCTTGCAAGGTCGGCATGAGCTCCTCGAGGATTGGACTTTTGTTTGGCGTTTACACAGACTTGTGACTTACAATATGGTGTTTGTTTGCACAATTGTGCCCCTCTAGTCTGGGTGGTCTAGGTGTCGCTAGTGCATGGCAAATTAGCAAACTCGTTCTGCTCAACAGACGTTCTTGCGAATAGCCCTGGCTAGCCAGGTTGATTAATTTGGTCACAGCTTGTTCATTGCGCAGCTGTCTCTTTGGTTTTTCCAAATACTTTTTTGGGTGCTGCAACTTGCTACAGATGAAATCTGTAGCACCTGAAAGACCTGTGACCATTGCAACAGCATGAGGCACAAAGCAAGTATTTGGCTGCAGCTGGAATATGCTGTGACGGTTGTTTAAATGAAACTTCGTTCCAAGAGTGTATTGTCAATTATATTGAATATTCTGGTGTTGTGCGACACAATCATGTGCATGCACAGGTGGCATGCAGATGGTTGCTTACAATGCCAACTTGCGGCTACCATTCACTGTGAGTGTCACTTCAGGGCGTTGCACCATCAACCCCTGTACCAACGCTGCAAAATCTGCAGGTAGCTCTGCAGCTGCACGCTTGCTCTCTAGAAAGGTCACATGCCTAAGACCTGACACCTGAAGCAGTTCTAGCACATTTGGACCAAACTGCAACCTGTCACTCTCTATGTAAATGGTTTGTAGAGTAGGCATTGCGCCCCAACTCACGTCAATTGTCACAGACACCACGCGTTCCTTACATGGATAAGGCGGACCTGCTCCAATCAATGTTAAGCTACTCAAGTTGCCCAACCTTGTCAAGTTCTGATCAATCTTCAATCCTTGAGTTGTGGAATGCAGTGTCAATGCCTGCAAAGATGAGAGGCAGTACAAACAACCCCAGTCCACAGGCTCATCATGATCATAAGGAGCTGCAGGGCCTGCCACATTAATGTACAACACCCTCACAAACCTCAAGGCTGATACATCTGGACACCTGAAGCTCCCATCATAATACTCACCAAAATGTAATGTGTTGTGACCTGATGTAAAGCTATTAACAATACTGCCACCAGCCAGGTACAGTTCTTGCAATGTGGTGTAAGCCAGAATGCCAAATGGTTCATGAGTCCAGTGACTGCGAATGACCTTCAAGTTCTGCAAAGGTACCACGCAGGTGGTAGCTTTTTCAAGATCTAAAATAGCATCTTCCAGTCGCAAACTCAATAATCCTTTAGGTAACTCCTTGGTGCGATATTGTCCGGTGTAAAGTGACAGCGTGTGTAAATGTGGCAAGGCTTGCAAAGCACTGATGTTAATTTCACCGCTTGTGTCTCTGGCACTCAATGCCAAAGTTGCAAGACTTGTGAAAACAGTAGCCATTCTCAAATCTGACTGTTGGGATCGGCCCAGTGCCAGAGATTTCAGCTGTTGGGGCTGTGTCACAAGAGCACCAAGAACCATCTCCAGTCCACGTGTACCACATTCTGTCATCACTGTCTCCACAGAGCAGCAACAACACCTCAACCAAGCCAGTGAACTAGGGGTGCAACCAGGGCGCTTGTGCCCCTCCAGAATCAGACAGCTAGAAAGCTTGGGAAAATCTACTGCACACAGTCCTCACTCTGTAAAGATTCCTTTGATCCTGCGCTAGCTTTTTAAGCGAGCCAAAGTGCAGCTCCACATCACTTCCAGGTCCCAGATGGGACAGGATCTTCACCCATAGCTCGTCCGGCAACATGCTTGCTGCGTTGAAGGCGTCCGACATGGTCTGTGTCAGTGCTGCGTCAGTAGAGCCTGAGGAGATCACAATCCTATACAAAAGAGCAACACAAGTTTTGTCGCAGTGATCGAATTAAAAGAGGTGGTTGTCAAAATCTGCAAACAGGCTCTCGCACCAGCAGCACAGCTCAACGTTGTTCTGATTGCTATAGCACTCGCCGAACGCTGAACCTAGAGGGACATCGTGGAGTGTTGCCGCACTGACTAATATCACTTAGACTGCGGCGGTGCTCTTCTTGGGTCTAGTTGAACACAGCTAAGCACTACTTTCAAATTTCTGGCGTTAGGTCAAAACGCCAGCCGTGAGCACTGGCCTGAGCATAAGCGGCTTGTGAAGACAGCTGCGCTGCGCTTTCTCTAGCTTGATGAGACGCCACCATGGGTGCGACTTTGTCATGACCATGCATGGCGGAGTCACTGGCACCCGAGTCGATTTTTGCTGCTACAGTATTCCTGTTCCTTGGTGCCGCAAGCACTAAGCTTCTGGCCTTCACCAGGGTGCCATACTCTGTGTTGCTGCTGGTAGGTGCTGTGCTGGTAGATCGCCGGCCAATGCTCAGTTGACTATGCAGTGAGCTTGAGTGCAGACCTGGGGCCTAGCCATTGGTGTCGGCGAAAGTACCTACACCAAAGCTTGGCACCATCTCGGGCCAGGTTTCGCAATCTGGCAGGTGTGAATATTGCCTTTTGCAAACATCTTTTGCACTGCTGCAAGTCTCGACATAAACTGACTCATCGATGCCGCGTGCCTCTTGACAAGCACCTGCATGCTTGCTCGGGAGGTTCTGACATCCATCATATTGATCCAGGGACTTGACCCAGGCTTTTTGTTTCTTCTTCTAGCACCGCCGGTGCTGTTCCATGCAGCAGCATCGCTTCCAAAAGCACACCTGTCCCAAAGTGCTTGGCACATCACACTGCTGGGAATTTTTGGAGTTGGAAGTGGGGCAGTCATGACAGCCGTCATCATGAAATGTGTGTTTCCATACGGCTGGAGCTGGCCTCAGAGCTTCCTGTTTGGTGCCATTGTTGCTGCCACTGATCCTGTGGCTGCTGTGTCACTTCTCAAGCAAGTATGCACCTGCTGCATCACTGCAAACAGCATCTGCACTATCGGCTGCTCCTGTATTGACAGAGCTATGACAAAGATTTTCGAGCAATGCGTGCTGCATTGCATTGGCATTGAGACATACGACACAACGATCCAGTCATTGGCATGCTGAAAGTCGCAATGGCGATTTCGACCGTACAATGACCCTTGACACAATGCACAGTGTTGGATACCAGATTTTCCCAGGTCATTTGGCTGATCTGCAGTGTCATTTGCAGTGCAACAGAGATCCAAAGTGCTCAGCCACTGCGGACTGATCTTGGCATAGCTTGACTTTGCTGCACTGTATTGAGGCTTGTGTCTCTGAGGACGGCATGTCAAAATCATGCTGACAACCTGAAAAGCTGGAAGTCAGCTGTAAAGCTGCATTTCTCCATGTTGCAACTCTTCAGTGCTTGAGCATGCATACAGCTGTGAGAAGGACAAGACAACTCTAGACCTTCTCAAAGCTTCCTGAGTTGGCAGCCTGGAGCGTGCATAGTCCAGACTGATCAGTGCCAGAGTGACCATTCAAGCACTGTCTCACATTCAGGTGCATGCCAGTGAGGAGCTGACAACTGTCATTGATGGAGAGGCGCTGGTGGACGATGGGATTGCAGCTGTGCTGTATGCTATCTTCTTGGTGAGGTTGCTGCATCATGTTCCCACACTGTTTGTGCTGCTACGCCATTGTCCATGCTTGCAGGAATGCGTTGTACGATTTACGCATTTTGATGCAGCTTTTTGCTCGTTTGTTGGCAGTCATGCAGGACTGAAGAAAAGCTCAACTACCTTTCAGCTTCCTGTCAGGGCCATAACAGTATGCATTGCCATTACCCTTTGCCGTTCAACCCAAACATGCTGGATTCAAGAACTTTCTTTGCTCAACATTACATCGCTCTGAGCTGTTTTGCACCTGTTCTGCAGAAAAGCGTGCAAGGCAGCCCTGAGTCAGCCAGTGGGTATGCCAAGCTTGCCTTTCAGCTGTCTGCTGGGGGCCCAGCAGTGGGCATGGCCTTTGCCCTTTGCCTTTCGGCCTGGCTTAAGCTTGCTGGAGGCAACCTGTTTGCAGACCTGGGCATGACACTGGTAGCAGCATATGGCAGTTTCCATGTGGCTGATATCTTGGGCTGCTCCAATATCTTGGCAACAGTTACCCTGGGGATGAGCATGGCACTGTTTGGCTGGTCCATGCTGCACAAAGATGTGCAGGATCCGGTGACTGTCTGCTGGTGAGTCCCTTTCTGTTGTCCCCTGTCGCAAGCCTTGACACGCAGAGCTGATGAGTCCCTTTGCAATGCATGCTGTATGTGTGTGTGCTCTGTTGCATGCTGCGCTGGGCTCATCCGATGTTTTGCAGACAGTGTAATTCACATCATCAACAGAATCAGTATGATTGTCAGTGTTGTTGTCATCATGATTAATAGGATCATTGTCATAGTACAACAATATGTTGGTTTAAGGTTTTTGCTGACAGGCAACATAGCAGCAAAGTGTTGCTTGCTTCCAAGTCGCAAAGCACGAAGTCATCGTCATGCTGGTGCATGCTGGTCAGCGCTTAGTCAGCGTTGCTGTAAGAGATGATAGCAGAGTTGCTTATGACATGCTTGCTGTATGGCTATGCAGCCTCTACTAATGCCCTCTGTATCGCACAGACAGACCTTCTTGACAGGAGGAGACAAGAGACAACATCTATGCAAACATGAAATCAGGCTTGTCACTATTGGTTGCTTTTGAGGATTTTGTCATAACGTGGCATCTGGCTCATGCACATGACAGACATGCAGCGGCCCCATCACGCAATCAATCTCCTGTCTTAGTTATGAGCATTGCCTTATGCTTGTCATCGAAATGGCAGCTTGCATGTGCACTTCCACAACCTGGGCAGCCCGGTACAACACTTGGCTTCTCATGAAATTGCTGCCAAAAGGCGTAGTCTTTTCTTTCTTTTTCTTTTCTGCACCTTCACATCAGAGTTACTGACGGCGTAGGGAGGTGATAGAGTACTTTGCCAATACCCTGATGTTTGTCATTTCTGGTGTCATCATTGCTGGCAGATTCTACGCTGGTCACCAAGCTAGCAGCCCTCACATTCTGACAGGCATGGACTATGCCTGGGCTGTGGCACTGTGGCTTCTGCTCCTGGTAAGCCCTTATGTACTGCAAGACTGCTGGCAGGAAGATACCTCTGTACAAGCACATGCTTGCATCCAACCTCCCTTGACAGCATCTAACGTTACATGACTGCATGTAACCTCATCTAACTGCATGCACCTAACCTCACCTCATTGCAGTGTTGCATGCCCAAGCTCTTTCAGCAGCCAGTCTGTACAACACAGCAGGCACAATCATGGCTGGATTATAGCACTCCAGATTCTTTCCAAGGAATCATGAAAGACTGCTTTCCATTTTGGCTGCACAAAACCCATGTTGCTGTGCGCAGGTAGTCAGGATCATCGACAGTGTTCTCTTCTGGCCAATCCTAGCAAGGACCGGTTCCGGCATTGACTTGCCCAGTGCAGCATTAACAGCCTGGAGCAGCATCACCGCATCTTTTGTTTTGTCCTCTGCGTCACTTCCCTCGTGGTCCTCCAGGTCATATGTATAACCATGATGCTGTATGCAGGTAGTCAGGGTCATCAACATCAGTCTCTTCTGGCCAGTCCTAGCAAGGACAGGACCCGGCCTAGACCTGCCCAGCGCAGCAGCAACAGCCTGCAGCAGCATCACAGCCTGCGTCACTTCCCTTCGATTTTCCAGGTCATATGCAAAACACCCATGTTGCTGTACACAGGTAGTCAGGATCATCAACATTGTTCTCTTCTGGCCAATCCTGGCAAGGACAGGCTCCGGCCTAGACCTGCGCAGCGCAGCAGCAACAGCCTGGAGTGGTATCACAGTCGGTGTCGCTGCCCTCCCAGTACACATGAACTTTCCAGGTCATACATACAGATCCCATCTTGCTGTACGCAGGTAGTCAGGATCATCAACATTGTTCTCTTCTGGCCAATCCTGGCAAGGACAGGCTCCGGCATGGACTTGCGCAGCGCAGCAGCAACAGCCTGGAGTGGAATCAGAGGCTTTGTCGGCCTCATCCTAGCTCTCATGGTGTCTGTGGACACTGACATTCACAATGAGCCCTACAAGTTTCTGTGCCTCTTCTTCATGGCCACCACAGCCTGTTTGACCATCATTGTTCAGGGCGGCGTCTTTGAATTAGTGCTCTGGGTAAGCTGCTGCTGTGCTTCTTCTTCATGGCGACCACAACTTGCTCGACCTTTGTTGTCAGGGTGGTGTCTTTGAGATAGTGCTCTGGGTAAGCTGCTGCTGTGCCTCTTTTTCATGGTGACCACAACTTGCTTAACCATCCTTGTTCAGGGAGGCGTCTTTGAGTTAGTGCTCTGGGTAAGCTGCTGCTGTGCCTCTTCTTCATAGCAACCACAGCCTGTTTGACCATCATTGTTCAGGGCAGTGTCTTTGAGTTAGTGCTCTGGGTAAGCTGCAAAGCCATTTGGACGTGCTGTCTTGACGGCTGTCAGTTGTAGTGTCAGTGACTTGTAGCGCAACTGCATGGGTACTCATGTGCTGAGCAGTGTTGTATGCATCTTCCTCATAGCAAGTTTAGCTTGCCTGGTTGTTGTCATATGAGGCGTTGCTTTGAGCCGAATCTCAGGAGCAGGCTCTCTCATGTGTTCTGAAGCATCCTGTGTCTTGACTGCAATCACTGTATCAGTAGCATGTGTTCCCGACACAGCACTACCGAGCGTGTATTGTCCATTGCCCCAACCTTCTTCTTCACAGCCAAAACAGCCTGTCTAGGAAATGTTGTGACTGGCAGGACGTTTGTCGCTGTCTTCCAAGTGATCTCTGTTATTGATGACTTTAATCAACTGAACCGGTTTGCGTGCCTCCCTTACCCCTTTGTCCAGCTTGTTGCTCAGAGGGGTAAACCTCTGCATGTCTGAAAGCTGCGCTCAAGCTGATACAGTGACGTGGACTGTGTTGCATGGTTGTCAAAACCATCAAATTGGCAGACCATATAGAGATGCGCAAGACAGACTGCTTTGGAAAGACAAGACTCGTCCCGCACGTACCTAGCTCATCATGAGCTGGAAAGCGTTGCTATTATCATTTATGTTATTATTATTACTACTATTACTATTGTTATCATCAAGCTGATACAGTGGCATGGACTGCTTCAGGGCTTAGGGCTCATCAAGCCTGCTGTCCCGGAAACAACTGTGGCGCAGCAGGGACAGCAGACATCCAGTTTGGCCACCGCAACAGCTTGATTTTGGAATGGGTAGCAAATGTGTTGCGCTACACAACAAAGCTGCGCATATACACCCTTGGGGTCCTACAGCAGGGTGACGGCGTCCACCTGTACTCACAGGGGCAGGGGGGGTGGGGGGAAGATGGCTGCCCTTCCAGTGCTGGCCTGCTTGCAACCAACCACAATATTGTGGGCAAGCAGATTCCATTCAACGCGCATGTAGCTATGAGGGGTCAACACACACCACATCCACCTCAGCAGCTCACTGGTGTCGTGATCCAGAACCTGGTCCAGAGTTGGCCTGGGACAGGCGATGGATGCAGTGCCTTGTCAGGGCACAATGCATTGGGGCAGGCAGTGGCCGGCACCAGCTAATAAAGGGCTTTGATGAGTTTCTGCTTCTATCTCAGCTCAACAAGGCGGTGGAATCTGCTGCTTGCTGCAAGAGAGCGCGTGATGTCAGATGGGGAGCGCACCAGGTAGGAATTAGTAAAAAGTGCATAGTATCAGGTAGGAAATGCGTGATGTCAGGTGTCATGTGAATAACGTCAGGTTGGATGTGCATGCTTGTCTTGGGGCATGCAGAGGTAGGCTAGCCTTGTGACTCATTGTTTGCCATTGTGGCGTGCAGTGCGCCCTTCAGGTAGCATTCAATCATCAATGAAATCTGTTTGCATTATGTTGTAAAATCGCGCTGCGCCTGCCTTGAGTTGCATACTGACTGAAAGTAGGCAGCATGCTCAAGATGAGCAGTTCATGCATGTGTCGTGACTCACAACACGTATGTAGCTTCTGTCATCACTGCTGCATTTTGCTGCAGGTGCTCCCCAGCTTGAGGTGTTACAATTCCATGCTGCAGGCAGCTGATTGTCCTCAGCACATGATTTGATGGGCACGGATTTTGCAAAGTGCATCAGCATCAGACATGACTCAAAGTAGCAGTTTGGAACAGGAGACTGAAACTTCTGTGCGACAAATCCAGACAACTATAGTCCAACGAATCTTGCTTCTCAATAATGTCAGTAAAGCTGAAAGGTCTGTTGCGAACCAGGGGCAATTCGGGATGATGGTCTCAGACATCAGCTGGCATAGCACCGTTTGATTGCAAACTGTACATCCTGCAGAAATGCATGAATTTCGTTTGGTAGGTTCGCGCTTGGCAATTTGTAGCAGCTTTATTTGCTCACTCACACCTCGTTTAGATTTTGTACATCAAGAGTGGACCTGGCTACCTTCTTGCACATACCTTGATGGGCTCCTCCCCTGATAAATGGGTCTTTTGCCGTTGTCCATGCTAGAATTCTCTGCATTTGAAACGACCTCAACAGTCAGCTGCACGTTGACTGCTAGCACCGCAGCCTTAAGCCTCAGGCCGATCGCTCAAGACCGATAACGTATCTGGTTTGGACGATCGGATATTAGAACCGGACGAGCGTGCTCAGACGCAGACCGAAGGGCGAAGGTGAGACCTGCATGTTCATGCATGCGTGCAGAGAGCTGCCATCGAAACAAACTTCCGACGGCAGTCCTGCTGATTGAGATGGGTGCCACAAACGCTCTTGGCCAAAAGCGATGCTAAAATGTACTGATGCAAGTATTCGCACGACTTTACCTCACAGACTTGTACATGCGACAGCTTCAGCAGTGCAGGCGAGGTACAAAGAGCAAGTTGGCGCAATGGCTTCAAAGGACGCGCTGGAAGCAAAAGGTGAGCTACTCAAAGGCAAATGGGTGTTGATCACCGGCGCCAGTAAGGGTATTGGAGAAGCTATCGCAGTCAAGTTTGCTCAGCAGGGAGCAAAAATTGCCCTCGTAGCCAGATCTCAGGACAAGCTAGAAGACGTAAGTGTCCACTGCATCTACAGCATGACTTACATTGTCTGTAGCTCTTGCACCTGATATACCAGAATCAATATGTCAGCTCTGCTATAACAGCACAAAACAGAGGTGACACATGACCAACTGCTGCAGCCAAGGATGGCCAAATGGATCTAGCATAGGGAAGCGTACTTGTTCTGCCTGCTGCAGACTGCAGAGGCTTGCAAAAAAGCTGGTGCACCAGAAGTTGATGTTGTTCCCTGCGACATGAAGAGCTCCAAAAGCATTGATGAGATGGCCAAAACCCTTCTGGATAGACACAGATGCATGGATGTGCTGGTCAACAGCGCCGGCATCTTTCCCACGGAGGGCCAAACGCCTCTGGAAGGTATGTACATTTCTGTCCCTATACATGTGCTTGTACACTTCAGCGCCTTCATACCTGTGTAAGTGCATACAGTTCAGTCGCACTTGTGACCTCTGTGCTGAAATTTTGCTGGTCCCCAAACATGATGCCTGTCAATGCACATTAGTTGTACTGGTTTCACAAGATTGCGCAGTTTGTCAACATGCGGGGTTGCTTTCATCAAAACTGTAAGTGAAACTATCACATATCACATACATGTCACCTTGCTCTGACAGTAAGCAACAAAAAAGGTCTGGCTGACCTGCTGATCTATTTGTATCAGGGTGATATGTGATATATAGACTGAAGCCAGCACATGACTATGTAGCTTCCTTTGAGCAAGCAAGCTACAGAACACTTAATCTCACACAGATACACAATTATTTGATATCACATATTCTGCTTGTTCACAATCACTTCTGCAAAGCCTGTTCGTGTAGTACTACTGCAGCATTGAAAATGACAAATGTGTGTGCGCCTCCAGAAGAATAGGCCTTATAAGAATGCACAACACAGGCTGTTCTGGAGGGAGAGACAAGACTTGTCCTGCACGTACCTATCTCATCGTGAGCTGGAAAGCCATTTTATTGTTATATCGTGTCATTATCATTATGTTGTTGCTTTCATATAGTGTTATGATTATTGTAATCATTATTAATATTATTACAGTATCAATATTAAATTATCACTATCATTAGCAGTCATAGTCATTGTTGTCTGTGCCTCCAGGAGACCCAGATGAGTGGGAGCAGAACATCCAGATCAACCTGACAGGGCCCATGCGCCTGACCCGCCGCCTGACCCCAGCCATGGCTGACAAGGGTGAGGGGTACCATATCAACATCTCCTCAAGTGCTGGCAAACATCCCTCCCCAAAGCAATGTGCTTACTCAGCAGCTAAGTGGGGCATGACTGGCTTCGCTCTGTCATCAGCCAAGGTAAGATTTGAATCCTGAATGCGAATCCTTCTCCAATGCAATGTGCCTACTCGGCAGCCAAGTGGGGCATGACTGGCTTTGCTCTGTCATCAGCCAAGGTGGGTTTGAAATCCTGAGTGCACTGTCAGTGCTGACAGACAACCCTTCTCAAAGCAATGTGCTGATTCAGCAGCCAAGTGTGGCATGACAGGCTTTGCTCTGTCATCAGCAAAGGGTGAGATTTGAATCCTACATGCAATATCAGTGCTGGTACAGATCATTCCCCAGAGCAGTGTGCTGCCAAGTGGGGCATGACTGGCTTCGCTCTGTCATCAGCCAAGGTGGGTTTGAATTCTAAGTGCAAATCCCTTCCCAAAGCAATGTGCCTACTCAGCAGCCAAAAGGGGCATGACTGGCTTCGTACTGTCATCAGCCAAGGTGGGTTTGAAATCCTGAGTCTACTGTCAGTGCTGACAGACAACCCTTCTCAAAGCAATGTGCTGATTCAGCAGCCAAGTGTGGCATGACAGGCTTTGCTCTGTCATCAGCAAAGGGTGAGATTTGAATCCTACATGCAATGTCAGTGCTGGCACAGATCCTTCCCCAGAGCATTGTGCTTACTCAGCAGCCACGTGGAGGTGACAGGCTGTGCTTTTTTCATCAGACAAGATCACGTTGGAAGCCTGAATGGATTGTCAGGCTGTTGCAGCTCCTGTAGAATGTCATGGTAGCGTCTGTACATGAAGCGTCTATGTACAAGCAGCCTGCATACAATGCTACTGAACAGGGAGTGCCATGATTGCATCCTGTTGCCAGTCAAGATCTGAGAGCTTCTGAAGTCTGCCCTTGTAGCCAATACAGCATGTCATGGCTGCTGCCTCATCAATGGTCACATACCTTATTGCATGTCTATCCCGAGTGAATTACAGTCACTCAAGATAGACATAATAGGCCTTGGTGCCTTCTCAGCACGAACGTCTGGACATGCACTTTATAGTGAAGCAATGTGTAGGGCTGCCATCTCACTGCAAAGCAGCATTGGGGCTGGCACTTCACTGTGAGTTCATGTACGCACACATTGCTTGACACCTGCTTGTCATGATGTAACGGGACACCGAATATGAATAGGGTTTGAATCACTACAGATCATATCAGTGTTTGAGTGGCTTCAATCCACCACAAGTCACATCAGCAGTGAGAGATTCTGATGGTTTGTGCAGGCATTGAAAGAGCATGGCATCAGAGTCATGACTATCTTCCCCAGCGTGGTTGACACGGACCTTGCCAGGTATGGCTGCATTTCTGGGTTTTGGCCCTAGGATTGAGTCATCATGATGAATGTGTTTCACACCTGTGCAATGCTGACCACAATCAGGCAGACATTGAAAACACAGAGGCTTGTATGAGTCGCGTTCACAATGCCCTGGCTATGTATAACCGGCTGTTTCAAGTCATATGACATATTGAGCATCTCTTGTTGGTCTTGTACATTCCTGCACAACATGGCATTACGCCCACTCAAAACAATGCTTTTGTACCTTCACACTACCTTAAGTTCATGCACACAATGTTGCGTTTATCAGGATGATTCACTGTGTGCTGCTGCCTTATAACAGGAATGAAACAATGTCTTGCTGTCTACAGAACAAGAATGGAAAAGGAGGACTTGAATCCTGACAACATGATCAAGCCAGAAGATGTCTGCGAGCTGGTGCTGTTGCCCTTCAAGGTGTCGGCAAATGCAGTGCCACAGGAAGTTGTGCTGGACGTGATGAAGAACCCGTCAGCATGAAGCCAGCTCCAAGCTATGAGGAACCTGATATCAATAATCACAATGTGAATTGTGTGTTTAGGCTTGAATCGGCTCTGTGGTTGCATGTAATGGTCATCACAGTGTATGAATGCTACTGTGCAGGTGTCTTGACAGTTGTGTGAAGCAGTGTGCCTCTTGGGCACCACCTACTTACTGCGTTACATATATTTTACGAAGTCAGTGCAACACCGCTTTTGAATCATGCACAAGTGGACCGATGCCAACCTACAGCGCTGCCAATCTATAGGCTAGCCCTTGACTGCATGCATCTTGTTTCGCACTGGCCCTCACTGATGTCACGCAAATATGTATATATATATACGTATTGGAGTTAGGAATCTCAACTTGGTATGAACTCATGCGGCAACTGCTTTGACACAACGTCTTCAACATGCATTACAATTCTGCAGAGCATCGTAGTACTATGGCGAGAACTCTAAATGTCTTGACATGTCAGCACACTGCTAGGGTCGTTCTTCGCATGCTTGTGGTCTTTGCATTCGAAAACTGGACTCCCTGCACCGTTCTGGCATCATAACGGATTCATTCACTTTGACTAGGGACTTCAAGTTCACCTGACACACTTTAAAGATGTCTTCGGAGCCCAAGCGGGTTTTGATCACCGGAGCTGCAGGTGATGCCTTTGGCAATCCTTGGCGAGCGCCCGCACATCTGAGCTGCGAGCCAATCTTGCCTACCTTTTCAATGCCAACAGCACTGCATTGGACCCGTGACCCTTGTCTGCCCTGCACCCCATTGCGACCCGTGACTGCAACCCCTCTCCAACCGAAGGTCAATCAAGTCTGCTATGCTCTCCTTTGTAGGTCAGATCGGCTATGCTCTCTGTCCTCAAGTAGCCCGTGGAGGCATGCTAGGCCACAATCAGCCAATCATCCTGCATCTTCTGGATATTCCCCCTGCACAACAGTCTTTGGAGGGTGTCAAGATGGAGCTTGTAGATGCTGCCTTCCCACTGCTGAAAGGTACAATTTGGCATCTTGTTGACATCAGCTGGCATCAATGATGCATTTAGGTCCTGCAGCAGCTTGAAAAGCTATGAAAGCTATTTGATCAATTGTACAGTGCCAGACGGCCCAACTGAGTCAGAAAACAGTTGGCAATGACACCTTTGATTAAACAGCTTAATGCACAGGCACATGCAACAGTAAACAAAAGCAGTTGCATGCAGTGCTTGACGCCTTCTCTCTCTGTTGGAATAGGTATTGTCATCTCCACCGACCCTGTGGAGGCATGCAAGGATGTGGATGTGGCTGTAATGGTTGGTGGCTTCCCCCGTAAGGGCGGTATGGAGCGCAAGGACGTAATGGCCAAGAACGTGGCCATCTACAAGAGCCAAGCAGCGGCGCTGGAGAAGGGTGCCAAGCCTGATGTCAAGGTAACAACCATCATCCACATAAGTTCTACTGTCATGTTGCAGTCCTGTGTGCAACATGCATGCACTCATACAATTGCTCATTCACGTAGGGAATGTGTGTCTGTATCTAGCGCAGGTATCAACAGTCCTGGATAGCTCCCTGTGTGTATTCCTATGCATCCTGACTGACAATTGCAGTTGCATGCGGTGTCCCTCATGCAGCATGTGCAAGATCAAACAATGCATCTGCCATGTCAAAGTGTGCCGACATGCATAGCACAACAGCACAAACCAAGAGCAGCACAGCTGACTCCGAGCAAATGCTTGACCCACATGTGATTGCCTGACAGGCACATTACGGGGTGCCTGACAGGCACATTACAGGCACATGTGTGTCAAGTACCTGCTCGGAGTCAGCTGTGCTGCTCTGGATTTGTGCTGTTATGCTATGCATGTCGCATGCTTGTGAAACAAGCGCTGCATAACAGTCTTGCGCCCAACATTTGTTGCGGCGTTCGGCACTGAAGCAGCACTCTGCTGTAACCATTTTGCAAATGGTGAGGACAATGGTCTCGCCTCCTAGTCAACATGTCACTCAAAGCGTAGTGTTCTGACTGGACCATTGTTGAAGCTGGGTCAACAAGGTCCACTGCTAGATGCTGGTCACTGCCCTGCCAACATGCACGCACCCAACCCCAAGTGGAATCGCAGCATTTTTGTCAAGCCTGCTTGTCTCCACTTGATCCTAGGGATATTTCTGATCTGGGCTTCCATTGCAAACCAGACATGTCTCTGAGTCCCCAAGAGCGCATGCAAGTCCTCAAAACAGACTTCTCTCTGCATCCCCAAAAGCGCGCTGTAATCCTCAAAAAACACCCAGCCTGCCTCAGGGGCCTGCACCACAGCAGGGTCTAGGTCATATCAAGGCATTTGCCCCTTGATACGCCCTGCAGTAGATTGACTGTGCCTGGGCAGCCCAGTATAATACTGGGCTTCTCACTAAACTGATGCCGAAAGGCATAGTCTTTTCTTGTCTTTTCTTTCTTTCTGTGTTGACTCTCACACCCTGTTCCTCCAGGTGGTTGTGGTCGCCAACCCTGCCAACACAAACGCCCTTATCCTCAAGGAGAACGCACCCAAGATCCCCAACGAGAACATCACCTGCCTCACACGCCTGGACCACAACAGAGCCCTGGGTCAGGTAGCAGAGAAGGCCAAGGTAGCAGTGACAGATGTCAAGAATGTGATCATCTGGGGCAACCACAGCAGCTCACAGTACCCGGATGTGAACCATGGCACTGTGAAGGGGAAGCCTATCAGGGAGGTGATTGGGGATGATGAGTACCTGAACAATGAGTTCATCCAGGTTGTGCAGCAAAGAGGAGCTGCCATCATCAAGGTGAGCTTGCCTGTGTGAATCAAGATTGAAACGGCATGCTCAGGAATTTCCAGCATCACTTCCGAAAAGCCAACAGCTGATCAGCAATTTTTGAGATTGAATCATGGGCACCACAAAAGCTTCCCCAGTCAATTTTTATGTGCCTACTCATCTTGCATGCATGCGCACTACTACCTATTCATTGCAGCTCATTTGTTTTGGCAACAAATCCTGCCACGCATGCGCATACAACTTACAATGCCAGTGGCGTCATCATGCAGCAATGTTCTGTCGTACCGTCTGTCAGATGGCAACTGGGTTGATGACTGATGGAATGTTACATGTCGTCAATGGAACATCAACATGCCGTTTTCCATGGTGTCGCTTCAATCAGTCCAACAATCAGTCATTTTCACAATTAGTCATGTCAACAAACAGTCATGTCAACAATCAGTCAATTTAACAATTAGCCATTTCAACAAGCAGTCATCTGTTCTCACAGGCCAGGAATCTGTCCAGCGCTATGTCAGCAGCCAGCAGCGCATGTGACCACATCTACAACTGGATCAACGGCACCCCCAAGGACACCTGGGTCTCCATGGGGGTCTACTCTGACGGCAGCTATAATGCTCCCAAGGTACAAAAATTGCTGGCACCTCTTTTAAGGGTTTGTTATCTTGTTTACTGTATAAGGTACAAGAAGGCAATGAAGCCAGAGGGGCCGCAGCACTGCTGATTGAAGCTGCGTGATTTGCATGGCACATGATGCAAGTCACAGATAGGGTCTAGCATAACCTCTGCTTTAAGCATAAGTTGTGCCAGTTGCTTGCCTCTCAGCCCATCATGCCGAGTACTTCTGCAGCAGTGTATAGAGCACAGTGGGCTGATGTCTGTCTTGCACCAGGCATCAGAGGGTCAGGTGCTTCATCACTGCATGCATGCCTGACACATCAGCATGTTGCAGCAAAATCATTGACCATTCTTGTGTTCTTGGCAAAGCTCCAGCATGCTCGTTTCATCCTAAACTTGACTGCAGGACATCATCTTCTCCTTCCCAGTCAAGTGCAAAGCTGGCAAGTGGGAAATTGTTCAGGGCCTGCCCATTGATGAGTTCTCCAAGGCCAAGCTGAAGGCTACAGGTAGGCTTCCCCTCAAATGATTCCCTGATTGTTGCTTTGCACATCAACCCACATTCTATACAACTGCAAACAGAACCCTACAGCATTACTAGATAGCAGGCCAGCCTCAAACCACAAAGTTGGCACAATGTTATGTGAGAAGCATAAAAGCATGGCACGCTGCTCCACACCCCCACTCCTTTGCTGCATGTGGTTAGCACGCAACAAGCTGACAATTGCTGGTGCATGGTGATGGTTAGTGTCTTACGTCTACAGGGTGAGCACATCAAGCCAGGTGTCATCATTATTGGTTAAGCCATGTGTCATCATTATTGGTTAAGCCATGTGTCATCACCATTGGTTTTGTATATATGCTTGTTTTGCAGGAGATGAGCTGGTTGAGGAGAAACAGCTTGCTCTGAAGTGCTTGGAAGAGGCTGATGGCCAGTAGAGAAAACTGTGCTCATAGTCACCTTCAGTCATGTTGCAACTACCAATGATGTCAATCCCTGATAGAGGCCTGTTAGCAGTGAAAGCTGTGCCAGCATCCACACTCCATCAGCAACCGCAGTCATTTGGCACAGTTGTGGGTCATCAGAGGCTTGCACTTCATGTAACAAACTTTAGCGCAGCGTTGCACAGATGTCATAGAACTGATGCATCCTATTCAAGGTTCGGCAATTCACCACAGAGATGCCACTGTGAGGCAACCAAAACGACGTGTGGCAATGCCTCAAGCTGCAAGTGACGCTGGCTGTAGTGCTGAACAGCTATAATGTGTGCAAACGAGAAAGCGGCAGGCATCGCAAGTACACTCATTAATTAAAACGTTCCGTGTTGTAATAGTTCCACTGGTGATGGTCATCAGACAGAACAGCCAGCTTGTCGCCAGCTCTCACAAGCTCAGTCATCTCCACAAATCCATCCCTGTTGGTATCAAAGACCCGATACAGCAGATCTGCCTCATCAAGCGTGATGTCATCCACAGCTGACATGACCAACCGCTGAAACTCCTTCTTGCCAATATCTGCAATTATCAAGCATATCCCTCCTTATGTTATTAGCACATGAGTTCAAATATAAAATTGCATCATGATCAAACCTGCACTGGATAGCAGACCGGTAATTTGCCAAGATTAAGCTAACAAGTAGTCAGGCAAAATGCCGAGTTTCTGTTGGGCTCATGTGTAGTAAACTGGCTACGAGAATCAGATTCAGGCAGTCCTGTGCTGGGGAGAATCACAAGACCAGAGTGCAATTTTAAGCCCGCACAGACAGCTCTGATCCTTGAGCGCTGTGCATTCATTGCCTCAATGTTGTCGAAAGCATAGTTGTGACCAAAAAAGCATGTACTAAAAGTGCAACAACAAGACCACAACAAGGGCATGACAGGTCATTTGACTCAGAACCACTGATTGCCGTCAGCCTCTTTGCCAGCTTGGGTGGCAGGCATGCAGCATATTGACAGCTGCTCTATCCTGCTACATATCTGTGTGTCAAAGTCATGTAGCAGGATCTACGTCACAGTACCATAACAATCATGCTATCCTGCTCACAAGACTGTCTGGTTGCAGGCCTTTTTTTGCAAACCCAAACATCAGTCTTGAACTTTGAGAAGAAGATAGGTGATAGGCTGTTCAGGATGCCAACAATGCTGCAGGTATCATCCTGATGACCCAATAACAGTGTACGGATCAGTAATACTGGGTACCGGTTTTCAGGCCTAAACCCTAGGCCCTGAACCCTAAACCCTTCAGTACATTTGAGGTTACCTGAGTGCAAATGAAGCTTGTCCATGATGTCATCCAGATCATCCATGTGATGCACCAGCAGGTCCCGCATGGCTGCCATGTCCTTCACTCTTCTTCTATGCCGCCTGTTCGGCCAGAACTTCCAGTAGCCATATATGAGAACAAAGGTGATGGCAGAACAGGTGACTGATGATGTGACTACTGGCCAGAAAGTGGCGGGAGCGTCCTGCAATGCAACACTTTGGTTTGTTTTATGCTCAGAATATACTAGCTGACAAACCCCATCAGATGACATCAGTCTTCATGCTGTATGATAGCTTCTTCATTGGTGATTTATGACTGAACAGATGCAATATTTGAGGGTGCTTGCAATTGACTCCATGATTTGGGGGCAAACAGCGCTGCAGGTACATCCTGTAACTGCTTTTGGACATTGCAGTGTGTGATCAGCAGGCTGCGCCTTGTACAACATAGAAACACAAATGTGTATACAACATATTACATGACTCGTATCAAGAAATTACGCAGATGACATGACATCCACTTCACATCAACGAAACGTACACCCAAAAGCTCCAAAATGAAGAATGTCAAAAGATATACAAACAAGCATTTGCATATGATACATATGCTGCATTTACATAGGGAGTATGGGTGTGATGGTCAATGCCGTGCAGGTTGCAGGGGCGCATGCACTGTTACAACCCAACAAGTGGGTGCATGACATACGCGTGTGAGTATATGTTGCAGCACAAGCCACAGCTCAGGGCTTGCAGTCAGGTGTATAACCTGAGCTCCAAGTTTGCCTGAGCTTCAGAAAGTACGCTATGGTGACAGCATTCATTCAGGTGTATGACCTGAGCTGCAAAAAGTACTTTATTGTGAATGAAACAACAACTTGTGAAAGGGCATTACCTCAAAGCCTGATGTCAGATTCATGCCAAAGAAGGATGCCGGTACTGTGGACATCATGAGGGAGAAGGAGGCAACTGCCACCAGTAACTCCACTCGTATGATCCGGTTACGGATGGTGTCCAGCTGCATGGCCCACACATCGCGTGTGCTGTCCATGTTCTCGACCATCTCCTGCAGTGAAAGGCATGAGAACGTCAAGTGTGGCCAAAACACTGTGAACACGTGATGAGTAGACAGTAAGCGACTGATGAGTAGAAGATGTTTGCAGTGCAGCCACAGCAAAGAGCTGCCTGGCATTGCTGTTGTCATTACTGATCTTGTCATTGCCATTATCATTGCTTGCTGCTGCTATCACAACTATTGTTGTGAGTTGTTGTGGTTGCTATGAAGTATTAATATCAATGGCATCATCAGGCTGCAGCACATGGGGTTGACATGCTGGCCATACAACTGATCATCGACTGCCCAGAGCAGTGTGTCAGTGCTGCCATCATGCTGCAGATATTGTACAAGGTCAGAGTAGACCATGACTCAGTCAAGGGGTAAACAGCAACGACACATGAACATATCAGTATCAAGGTACAAACTCATAGTAATGATGATATGGAATGCAGGCTTAGGGATGCAAGAGGATATGTTGAGGTCAACAGGAGGGTGACAGGAGGGTGACAGGAGGGTGTCAGGAGGGTGACAAGAGGATGACAAGAGGGTGATAAGAGGGTGACAAGCGGATGACAAGAGGGTGACAAGAGGTTGACAAGCGGATGACAAGAGGGTGACAGGAGGGTGACAAGAGGGTGACAAGCGGATGACAAGAGGGTGACAAGAGGGTGACAAGAGGTTGACCAGACGATGACAAGAGGGTGACAGGAGGGTGACAAGAGGATGACAAGAGGGTGACAAAAGGGTGATAAAAGGGTGACAAGAGAAAACAGTGAGGGTGACAAGAGGGTAGCAACCTTCAATGCACCCTCAACACTCTGAACTTGTCTCTCGTAGCTCTCCAGCAGAGCTGCTGCAATGCGCATGTGGGCTGTCTGCCTGCATCAACATAAACAATCTTCGTCTGAGATATTGAAAAATGTTTGTCTGAGATGTAAAATAATCTTTGTCTGAGATGTAAAAGAACCCTCATCTGAGGTATGAAAGAATAGTTTCAGACGTTGTTCACACAGGGCAAAGCAATTGCTTCAAGCTCAGCAGCGTCAAGCAAAAGCAGTGTTGCAAAACAGCTCGCGACAGGCAGGTTACGGTATGCCTCACCCTCAATTTATACAGGTTATGACAGCAAACCGTGTTGTAGCATCAGTCATAGACAGCAGGCACATGCGCACCATAGCCAAAAATCCTACAGCCTAGTCAAATGGACCAGAGCAACAAACCCTAACTCCTAATTGCTTGCCATAATCTACAGCCCCGCACAGCAGGCTTGCAGGGACCACAGCAAGAAACCCTACGCACAAAGGCTTACCATACCCACAGCCATGCACCAGACCATGCACAGCATGCACAGACTGCGCAGCCACACACTGCACAGCATGCCCAGCGCGCATAGCAGCAGAGACTGACATGTGCAAAGGCATGCACCAGACCATGCACAGCATGCACAGACTGTGCAATCACACACTGCACAGCATGGACAGCATATACCGCAGCAGAGACTGACATGTGCAAAGACATGCACCAAACCATGCACAGCATGCACAGACTGTGCAATCACACACTGCACAGCATGCACAGCATACACCACAGCAGAGACTGACATGTGCAAAGACATGCACCAAACCATGCACAGCATGCACAAACTACAGAACCACACACTGCACAGCATGCACAGCATACAACACAGCAGAGACTGATGTGTGCAAAGGCATGCACCAAACCATGCACAGCATGTACAGACTGCACAGCCCTACACTGCACAGCCACACACCACACAGCATGCCCAGCATGCACCACAGCAGAGACTGACATGTGTCAAGGCAAGCACCAAACCAGGCACAGCATGCACAGCATGCACAGCAGCAGAGACTAACATGTGCAAGGGCTTGTGGGAGGTGGTGGACCAGTCCAGAGCAGTGGCCCCCTCAGTCAAGCAGACAGCCGCCAGGATGGCGTTGTTATCTGCACCTCAGCAATGGCTTCCCTGGCTTCCTTCACATCGTGCTGCATCTCAGTCAGTGCCCTGCAACAGCACCAAGCAACAGTAACAAGCAAGAAAAGAAAAGAAAAGAAAAAGAAAAGACTACGCCTTTTGGCGTCAATTTAATGAGAAGCCAAGTATCATACCGGGCTGCCCTGCAACACCAACAAGCAACAGTAACGGGCAACATCATTGATTCCGATTATTGGTTTTTAGTGAAAGTGTTACTGTTGAACAACTTCCACAAAGATCTGGATATGAGGGAGGGAGACAGGATAGCTCAGCATCAACAAGCAACAGCTATGGACTGTGCTAATATCAAAGCTAGCGTCTGAGCTGTGTCAGGGCGAGGCCAATCTTGCTTCTGCTGCATCTCAGTCAGTGCCCTGCAATATCAACAAGCAACAGCTGCAGCCTGTGCCAGTGTCTGAGCTGGTGTCAGAGCTATGTCAGTGCCAGGCCAGTCTTGTTTCTGCTGCATCTTACTCACTGCCCTGCAATTGCAATAAGTCGCAGCAGTAAAATGAGCAGATGTAAGCTGATCAGGCGCCGGCCTGTCTTTCTTGACAGCAGAGGCTCTTCCTGAGCTTACATGAAGCTGGTATCCTGAGCATGATAGCAGTCATAAGAGAACCTCAGCAAAAAGACAAGGCAAGGTGCACTGTTCAAGACATAATGTCATGGGTATATTGTTACACAAAAAGACGTACATCGACGCCCTAGTTCCCTAGCGGTTTGCTGCACTGCATCTGTGTCAGAGCCCCTGTTTATTCTTGTTGTCAGGCACATTGTGGGGTGTGATCCCAGATTCTGGGGTGTGATCCCAGATTGTGAAGCGTGATCTCACATTGCAAAGCGTGGTCCCATATTGCAAAGCGTGATGCCAGATTGTGGAATGTGACCCCATATTGCAAAGCGTGATGCCAGATTGTATCAGGGTGTGATTCCCGATTGCAGTGCGTGAGGCATGTGTGAGTACCTGATTACCTTTGAATGGGCAGCAGGCGCTGCAGCTCCCCAGTGCTGGCTCGCAAGCTGTGGCTCACCTCCGTCACAATGCTCTCAGCCAGAAACGATAACCGCCTGTCAGCACAGCAACAATAACAGGTAATAAGTAGTAACAATGATGATGATAATAATAATAATAATAATAATAATAATAATAATAATAATAACAACAACAGCAGTAACAACAGCAATAACAATAATAATGGTGGTAATGATTACGCTTTCCAGCTCCAGGTCATGATGAGCTAAGTGCGTGCAGGACATGTCTTGTCTCTCCAAAGCAGTCTGTCTTGTGCATCTCTGTACGGTTTGACAGCAACAATGTCTTTGAAGATGCTCACTTCTGTCACAATGCTCTCAGCCACAACAAAAATCGCCTGTCAGCACAATGACGCGGTGTATTCAAGGTGCTCACTTCTGTCACAATGCCCTCAGACAGGAACACCAACCGCCTGTCAGTACACTAGCAATATGTTTGACGAGATGTACTGATGCAGCAGAGCTGAATCTTGCTATCTGACTCAATTAAGCCTGATCTAACTACTGGAATTTTACTCTGGTCTTGCTGGGAGCTACGACGAGCCAATGCAACTGCGTCATGTCACGGCTATGATCCCAACAATGTGTCGTACAATGGCAAGGAAAAGTGAAGAGTTCACCAGTTCAACTTGCTAGTCTTGGCAGTTGACAACGCATCTTTCATTTGGACTGGCCTAAGCAGTAGCATGTGCTACATTTGGAGGGACAGTCTTTGTACCTAGGCAGGCCATGCAGCCCTGCTAGTAAATCATGTGATGCTGCCAATCTGATTGAATGCCAGTCTGCATGCTGCGTAGCATCTGGTGTGAAACAGTACGCAAATCACCCTGACTATATCAGGCACGCGCTGCATAGCATCTGATGTGAAACAGTATGCAATCACGTTGCCTATGATCAGGCTTGTACAGACATTGCTTGTGTGTGCACCACCTTTGCTGACCTGTATCAGGCCTGTAACAAAATGCAATCACCTTGCCTGAATCAGACCCACAGAGACCTCATTTTTGTGTGCACCGCCTGTGCTTACCTGGTTTTGCCCTCGAAGTGGTGGGCAGGTTTCTGCTTGCCTATGATCAGGCTTGTACAGACATTGCTTGTGTGTGCACCGTCTGTTCTCACCTGGTTTTGCCCTCAAAGTGGTGGGCAGTTTCTGCTTGCCTATGATCAGGCTTGTACAGACCTCACATCTGTGTGCACCATCTCTGCTTACCTGCTTTTGCCCTCAAAGTGGTGGGCAGTTTCTGCCAGCAGCGCCTCTAACACTCGGAACTCAAAAGGTGCTGCCGTCTCAGCTCCTATGGTGGCAGCAATAGTCTGAGCTATGTGCACCGTGTCTTTCAGTCTCCTGCAGCAAGCATTGCACAAGCATCTTGATGACCAGTCATCTGGTGCAGCAATAGTCTGAGCTATGTGCACCATGTCTTTCAATCTCCTGCAGCATGCTGGCATTGTGTGAGGAGCATGCTGGCCAATTGTTATTTCATTATTTTTACATTATAGATTGCATCAAAGCATGTTGTGCAGACAAGGAAAATTTGCTTGCAAAGCAAGGATACAAAGCAAGAAAGCGGGAAGCAAGCACAACTGAGCTATTACACAGCCAGACTGATCGCCATAGTAGACACGTGTTACGATAAGCAGGCAAGCCTCACAGCCTGTTGCTGTTTGAATGTTTGCATGAGCCCTGAGGGCCTTCACCTGATTGACCAACGTACATGAAGGAATCACTGACCCAGTAAAGCACATGCCTGAGATGCATATAGTATTTGATACTATCACATGATATTATATTATGTTCATATAATGTTTATATCATAATACATGATATATGATGATATGTGAACTTGAAACCAGCATCAAAACTAAAGTCATCAAAACTAAAGTAATATTTGAAGCAAAAATCACTGCTGACCTGGAGTGGAACAAGACAGCTCTGTCTTTGTAGATGATGGCCTTGGCGATCTCTGTCCTGAAGAGCACAGCTCCATTTCTGGGAGTGATGGTAGCTCTTTGTGCTTGCACACCAAGCTTGTTGGTGGCAAAGATGGAGATGTCCCTTGGCTGCAAGTTCAGCTGCTCGGGGGTCTTTGTCGTTTCTATGATGGTTGAGTCTGGATGAAACTCAACTACCTGAAGAGAAAACGTGAGCTCTGCTACTGAAACCACATTTCGAATTGACTTTCTGGCGAATAGATACAAGTATGTACAGACATGACCCAGATTGTGGCTGACACAAGCACAAAGGAGAGAGCCGCTTGACATCAAAGAGACTGTCACCCATTGCAGCATGCATGACCATACCTTCTGTGTATGCATATGTGTATGTGTGTACATGTCAAAAACGTGTTACAAATGTGTTGTGTACATGTGTATGTTGCCACTGGTCTTACTAGTTCACCAAATTTTGCAGCAGGAAGAGCAGACTCTACCTCCCATTTCTGCTGCTGTGACTTGTGCAGAAGGCTGCGAGGAGTCCTGACATCTGACATGTGTGCAATCACGCTTTGATGCTCAGCGGTCTTTGCTTTGCGCGAACCCAGGGATCTATCAAACTTGGTTTGTTTGGTTTTCAGCTGTGTTTGTTCCTTCTCATCTGCTTCCTGCTGCTCTATGATCTTCCTTGCCCCGCCGTTGTTGACTTGGCGCTGCCACTGAAGGTTGTGCAACTGAGGCTGAGTTGCTGTGACGAGCACCTGTGTGCAGAGTGCATGCAAGCCTGCTGGTGCTTGCCAACTTTTTGGACCGTCTCCAGGCTTTTGACTACTACTGTGTGCAATAAGCAGGTCACAAGTGCCAGTATTGAAAGCACGCAATGAAGCAGGCTGATGCCAGCAGTTTGGCAACTCTGTCTGGGCCTGGCTGCGAAAGCCATCACGGCTCGAGTATGAGACAAGATGCTCTGGAAGGCAAGGGTGATGACTGACGAAGTAGCTGGTGGAGTTTCGAAGAGACAGTAAGTGTCTGGCAACAGAGCTGAAAGGAGCCATTCTGCAGCGCTATTCACCGCGCCACGGAGAACAGGTTGGTGCTCAAGGGTACATTGCATGGATCAAAAGACATCGCAGGTCTGGTCCGATTCGATGTACTGCCAGCACATGCGATTGCGATCAAACCATTTCTCCTTCGCATGTACGGCAGAGCGTCTGCTCGCCAGAGTGAGAGCCGATTGTGCCTGAGCAGTTGGTATGGCGAGACTAGCGTGCCGAAATTAGTATAATAGCGCTGCCACTCCGGTCACAGCGCTGGTCGCTGGTCACAGCATACGCGTAAACGAGGCAATGGGATGATTGATGATTGTCTGCATATGCACAGCATTGTACCAAACATCAAACATCAAACATCATTGCATGCCATACCAAACATCAATGCATGCTCAAGAGCTGTGATAGGTACAGCAGAATCGGTACACCAGTTGCAGGACGCAAGTAGCAAGGTCTGATTGCAAATTGACATGCTATGCAGAAGACCTCTGCAAAAGCACAGCTGCTGCATCACGTCCACAACTCTGCAGCATGATGCATTGTACAGTGAACAGATTCCTTGATAGCTGCAGATTGGATCTCAGATACACGTCCCCAAGGATGCACTGATTTGCAGAGCCCGGTGAAATGCCTGGATCATAAGTATTGTGATGGATACAGTATGCAGTCATGCAAGTACAGTGAACAGATTGTCAACACTCCCGTGTCGTGAGCATAGCACGGATATACACTGGAACAACCAAGCATCAACGTCAAAGATCACAGCTCAAGAATTGCTTGGATTGACAGCTTGTGGTATGACTACAGCTCTTATTGTCTCAGTCCTACCGGACCTTCAATTCCACCAAAATCTTACCGCTCACAATGCGGTGAAGCAGTACACAAATAAAACACAACAAAATGTCTTGATGCATTATTGCAAAGATGCTGCTATAAGGGTCCAAACCAGGACGAAGGCCAAAAAGATGCTGCTATGCCTTGACATGACACCACACTGAAGACAGCAGTGCAAAACTAAAATCCCATATCTCCAAAATTGGTGTAAAATCTTCGAGCCTAGCTCTCAGGACATGCAAGAAAAAGTGCAATTCCTCTACAAATACAGATGGAAGCGTCATCAGATGCAGGTGTGTACAGTCTTCTAGCTGGTCAACAGCACCAGCACCTAATTGCTACAACACAGGCTCACGATCGGCACACTGCTAATTGATACAAATCTTTCAAGAAAAGGAATACTCATCATGTGATCAGCCATCTGATGCCTTGCCTTTAGGAGCAATTTGCTATGTTTTGTTTGAACATGTGCAACACGTTTGCTGCTGCTGCTGCTGCTGCTGCTGCTGCTGCTGCTGCTGCTGCTGCTGCTGCTGCTGCTGTAACATTGCACAGTCCAGCACGTACAAGCAAAGCATGCCATGCTTTACATTGTCTTTTCCACATATCCTTCCCATGGGCAGGCAGCCTGTGCCTTCAGTTGGCAACATATTCAAACCTTCTTGGCTTCCATGTCCTTGATAGCTTGATCCATCCCAGGTATGTCATCAGGCTGTTCGCCCTTCTCCAGTGCATCACGAGCCTTGTTTTGCAGCACCAGCTTCTCCTGGAACCCTATACCTCCCAGGTTGGCGTACCTGTCACACTCACACATCAGCATCAGCCACTCATTCGTCCATCCGTTCATTCATCCATCCATCCATTCATCCATTCAATCATTCACTTGTTCATTCATTCATTCGATTGTTTGTTCGTTTGTTCAGTGCTCACTCATGCTTTTACTCATTTACTAATTCACTCATCCATCCAACCATTTATTCAATCCTTTTGTTCATTTGTTTGTTCATGCCTCATGCTAAATCAGTGAGATTGTACACAGGGCTTTTTAGGGCTGTATGTGCCTGACCCTAGGGGAAGATATGTTCTGACAAATGATTGAGCTGACAATCCATATGTATGCAATGATGACTAGCTCTGGATGACTCATGTGTATAAGATGGTGCCTCACCTCTTCCAGAACCAGTGCTTCTTGAATATGATTCAGTCCTCCAGAGGCACCCCCTTGGTCTCCACGAAGAAGAAGCCCACAAAGGTTGTCATGCAGACCACACAGATGGCAAAGAAGAGGAAGGTTGCCCACTGCAGCACAAAATATGCCATGAAGTTCTGTGAGTGACAGGGTGTATATACTGAACTGGTTTTAACGTGTCAATGGAGTTACATGTGGCCAAAAAGGGTAAGTCTGCCAAACGATAATTGTACAGTAAGTAGTAAATGCACTTACGCAGGGCCAGTTACACTTGCAAGTCACAATGACAGTCACAATTACACTTACAGGCAAAGAATTACAGTTACAGGCAAAGACATGCAATAATGTGTACAGCAGCGTACCTAACAGCTCAGAGTTTGTCAAGCAGCAGAGAATGTGTACTTCTCATGTAGTAATAATGAATTGTGGCAAACACATAACAAAGCACAACATAGTTACACAACGCAGACTCCTTATGAAATCAAAGAAAGTGACAAACAATGAACAAGCGCAATTACAGGCAGTTCAGAGAGTGGTCTATAAGGACAGCACAGCATAAACAGCAAGACCTGACGAATGGCAGAGCAAAAGAGGAAAGCAAAGAACAATCAGCAAGTCCTGAGCAATGGCAGACTGAAAGAGGACAGCAGGTTCCACATGAAGAAGAAAAGGTACCTGAAGGGAGCAGAGCATGGTCAGGAACGTCTGTGCAATGACAAAACTGAAGAAGAGGTTGCTGAAGGACGCCACTGCCAGCCCAGCGGATCGAGTCTCCAGGGGTTGGATCTCAGACGGATACAACCAAGCCAGTGGACCGTAAGACCATGCGTATGCCCTGCATTACCAGCACCTTACATGTCGTACATGCAGGCCAGACCAGCAGGTGCTTGATAGTAAGATGTACTTTTACAGCAGGGTTACGCAGTTGAAGGGAACTTACGTGTTGGGACGCACTTTGCTAGCAGGACTATGTGGTCAAAGGGGACACATGACCATAGCAAGGTTACACAGTCAAAGGGGGCTTACATGTTGTACGCACAGGTCATGACCAGAATGTACCAAGCCAGGCAGGCACTTCAGGCATGCAACACTGACGCATTTTTATAGCTGGGGCACACAGTCAAAGGGGAATTACATGTCGTACACACAGGTCATGGCCAGGATGTACATGCCTGGGTTACACAGTCAAAGGGAACTTACATGTCGTACACACAGGTCATGGCCAGGATGTACCAAGCCAGCCAAGTGCCCTGCCCTCCGCCTAGGCACTTGAGTGAGATGGCAATGACCAGCAGAGCTAGAGACATCTGCACCCCAGCTTGCAGGAACAGGGCTCGTCGCCCAAACTTGTCGGCGGTCCAGAATGAAACGTATGTGGAGAGCTGCAATGCAGGAAGGCGGGGTAAGCTGTGAGGTGTAGGTCAGTTTGGCCAGGGTTACGCCAGAGTTATGCCAGGGTAGGGTGGTGCCAGCTGTTATTCAGGAGGACTGGCATGGATTCAACGTGTCTGGAAGATAACATCAGTTTTTGAACACAAGTATACACGTGTGATACAATAGAAAAATAATGGGTATAAGAGTTGAAATGATAATCTGTGTAACTACAGCTGATGAAACAGAGCTCTTGATGAGGCATGAGTGTAGCTGCATACGCAGGGCATGATGTATGACCTCCGCCACGCAGTTCATCGTGATGATCAGAAATGTCATGACAGCATATAAGACAGCACATGAGGCATCATATGAGGCAGATTCATGCTACCAAATGACGACACAACGTGCAGAAGCATGGTAAGGCAGCAGCAGGGCATCATGACATGGCACGCAAGGCTGTCGTGCACGAGATTATTTCAGTAGGGGTATGGGTGGAGAGG
>JAABUP010002798.1_pt1 | contig 32614 bp, 41 predicted proteins | sample 5559201 | NCBI WGS metagenome assembly JAABUP01 (sample SAMN10711887, study PRJNA513373) | rock metagenome | isolation source: Antarctica rocks | place: Antarctica
TTTTGTAGCAGGGCTTTGGAGCAGCTGTCGGTGTAACATGCATTTCTTCTGGCTTCAGGAGTGACTCTGGCGAAGACTGAAGCTGAAAAGATAAGGCTTAAGAGCCAAGTATTAGAGATTAACATAGTTCTAGTATCTGGAGAATGTTGAGCTAGAAACCAATAGACGTAATGACTGTAAGAGCAAAGGAGCAACGAAAACGAGAATAGGTCAAGCCGTAGAGGCAATTGCACACTGCAAAGACCGTGATTGAAGCACCAAAAGAATGGCAACAGCAACAACTTTGTTTGACCCAAAGAAAAGTTCCAGTCCTGGAGGACGATTCTGGGCCGCGCAGCCATTTCCAGCAAGCAGGGTCATGATTCGCTAGCTGAAGTGACCAGATTCCAGTTCAGCAAGCCACGATCTGACACTTCCCCTGACAGATTTCCATGTTGGGGGCGGATCTCGAATGGATTGCTCTTTTGGGATGGAGGATCCAATAGTCGGAAATAACCGAGATCACGGTGTGCCACGCGATGCCCAGTAACCAAACGAGTATTGGTAACCAGTGGCTGTGGACACCCCACAGAGCATTGGAGCGCATTTGTGGATCATTTGCGATCTTTGCCATCCTTTGAGCTCTCTCGGCAGTAAATTACGCGGAAAGGGGTGCAAGTGAAGGAGAGACAATGGAAAGATTGAAAAGGACGGGACAAGGAAAGCGAGATGAGAAAAACGGGAGCGCTAGCAGACAGCGGCCACTAGTTTAGCGTATGCGTCCGAGGTTAATACAAACCCACCTAGTTCACTTCTTTGCATCGAAAAGGATGTCTGTTCGTTATTTGAACTGGGAGAACTCCTTTCAAGCTCCGTTCGCCTTAATCACAATAGCCCTTTTCCACGGCGAGACGCTCGTCTTACAAGAAACGCCGACCATGCAAATCAAGGTCAAATCAGATCAACGCCAAATATTTACCAACGATTTTCCTGACTCATCGTGTATTTGTCCTTCCTGTCGTCGTTCCAGTACGCGGATTCGGGTACTGGTAAGGTGCCGGGGCTGAATGGCCAATCTCCACTCGGGGGTCGGTATGAGATTGACCATAAGCTTGCTGCGCGCTCGATAGCGAGTGCTTGGTATTGGCTGAGCCCTTACCATCTTGGCCTTTGTCGATGGCACCCAGCACGATCTTGCGATACGTACCCTCGTCGGCTGCCGCCTGGTCATAACGTGTTGTATCTACGATCTGAATGAAATCGTGAGTGGCTCTGTTCATGAGCAAATGTGTCTGGGAAGTTGCTTACGTCGCGCTTCAACCCATGCTCGCCTCTGATATCATTATCTATGCGCTCGAAGAAATTCGTAACGGACTCGTCATTCCCAATCTGCACGAATTGAATGCCAAGCTTATACTTGTCCACTTTGAGCCGATTGAGCTCAATAGCGGTATCGACAATGACTTCTTCAATGTCTTCGAATGGGCCCTCGGGTGCCCCATCCGTGAAGATAATCAAGTTCAGCCCCGGATGAGCTTCTCGCTGACTAGCATTGAGGTGTTCGAAGGCCTCAATGAACTCATCAAGGTGCCTTTTCAGACGCTGGTAAGTCGGCGTATCTCCTCTTGGTTGGAAACGACAAAGATCCCGTAATTCATCAATTCCGGATATATTTTCCTTCGACCTAGGCGAGTTGAAGAAATGAACCTTCAGTCTCCCTCGAGCGCCGAGAATTAGGCTTGCACACTCGACGAGCGCACTGATTGTCTCACTCCAATTATGGATCTCAAATTGTGGTATATCCTCCATTGAAGTGGAGTCATCAACGAGAAAAACAGTAACGTATCGTGTGAGCTGGAAGTAGACTGGCTCCACTCCGCGCTCTTGGGGTTCCATTACGATAGAGCTACTGTGGAAGTTGTCTGAGTTCTGACGGCTTCGGCCATGTTGACTACGAGATGCTGGACTTTGTTCGATGTCAATCTGTGAGATACCCTTGACAAGATTGCCAATGGCAGTAGACGCAATTTCCGCCAGCTCGTTGGCTATTTCGACAAAGGGATGTTGGCTAGCACTGCCGAACCTCGCGCAATTGCTATGATTTGCATCAATGGGATGAGGTGGCTGCTCTCGGCCGGCATAATCCAGAGTAGCGGACTCTTTGCTAACAATCTAGCCGTCATTAGCCAAACTTTTCGGATTTACGTAATTGCATCTCTTTCAGCAAACTTGCATACCTTGCCCTTTCCCACGGCGTAGTCACGGTTCTCATAGCAGCTGATGACCTGGATCTTGTTCCCATTCAAAAGCTGAATGAAACGATCTGTAATGTCCGCAAGCTTTTTGTTCTTCAGCTCAAGGTCCTTGACGTATTTTTTGCTTGGACCCATGCCAGGTAGGGTTGCTTTCTTGAGTATTGTTAGAAACAAGCCGAATGAGTCCGCGTTTCCCGTGCCTCGATGCGGCACGGTAAGAAACAGACATGCCCTGATCGGAGTCTTGTACTCTGGATTGGTCTGTTTGTTTGGAGTAATCATCTCATCAATGACCTGTATACATTAAGTCTGTTGGCCCTTGCTACGGACAATACTTGAACTTACTTGTTTGATCACTATGCCTCCAAGGCTGTGTCCTATGAAGATCAGTGGTCTGGTAGGATCCTGATGAACTCTTAGTCAGTAGTTTACTAACCACGAACAAAAGACGACAACTGACCTCACGCTCGACTTTGAGACTGTGGATCAGGTCGAACACCGGTGTGTCAAGACCATCGATTGTGTGGTTGACCCAGATATTGGCATGATAGCCGAAAGTCATCACCCTGGGACGGATGCCCCTACCCTGGGCTTCGAGGAAGATTGGCAGTTCATCGCGAAGCCAGCATGTTTCTTTGATGCCTTCGCGGCTATGATGAGTGCTGGAAAAGCTGTCCCAGGCATGTCCACTGAGACCGTGCAGAACAACGATACTACTCCACGGTTAGCGCAACTCAGTATGTGATTTTACAATGCGCTCACTCTAGATTGGCGGCCCCGTGTGCTGGTGCGTACAAGGTGGTGAGACCCATGAACTCGTCTTCGACGTCAACTATGACCGAACCGTTGCCGTGCTCGGCGCTGAAGGCTGTTTTGTCGCATTTTGCGAGAGCCTGCTTCTTAATATCAAAGTTTAGAAACGTCGCAGTGGTCTGCTTCGTTCGTCTCTTCGCTTGCGTCACAACGTGGCCGATTCCGTTCTTCGAGACAACAGAGCCACTCGCACCCACTCGACCATCGAAAAACCGCCGAACATCGTTGCCAAGCTGATCTGTCTCTGGCGGCAGATTGCTGATACGGACGGTTAGGCCGTTCGACGTAGGGGTACCCATATGTGGAGCTAAGCAAGATACGAATAAAGCCTGCAAGGGATCGTCAAATGTGTAATGGAGCAATTGAGTTTGGCTATTGCGGAAGAATGACGGGTTGAGCCAGCATTTATAACGAACGATCAAGCCACCATGGCCCCCAATCGCGGTCAATCTCAGTACCTAGAGTCGAAGCTGATCATGCGACGGAGGTCGTCTCAAATGCGACGCCTCATCATCAATTGATTGGTGCTACATTCAGCTCTCGTCCGATTGAAGTAGCGCCATCGGTATCACTCGAGGCTTGGCACGTAGCCTTGTCATCTTTATGTCCGAATAGGTTCCGAATGAACTATAGCACAATTGCATAGCCAGTGCGAGACATACAGTAAGTTTTGATTGATTGGCTACGATCGTGTCAGCTTCCCAAAAGGTGACTCAAGGTCGTGGCGGAGTCGTGGAGAATTACCGAAATGGGAGTGGTACAAGGCTGTGTGACACTAGCGGCATGACTGTTAGAAAAAGCTTTGAGCTCGTTGCTGTACACACGAGGCTGAATTGAAAGCCACACTGAGCTCCTCTGTGGCTGGAAAGGAGCTCTCGTTGAAGAGAAAAGGATTTTTCATGGCTGAATGATATGACATGCAAAAGATGAGACGTGCCATTCGCAGACACCATCGAACTGAGCAAGAAAAGGCACCTGTACGCAGCTCCGAATGTGGGATAGGAGACAAGGCGATTGGAGGTTCTTCGGCTTGATTCGTTAGATCTCGTTTGGTCTGTAGGTTACTCACCCCTCCGGGGTCAGGCGCCCCTAAATCGACCCATATGGGTACCGATTAGGAGCCGCTGCCTCCCCCAGGAATTATGAAAGTACTTTAATTAGGCCCCGGACTTTAGGCTAACCCCTGAAACGAGATCCCTGGCGATTAATGGGATAGACATACATATTCTTCCAATCGAAAATGAACTGGTGCCGATATAAGATCGCGCTCCGAGAACCTGATCGAGTCACTTTGTTATTATTAAAATACTTGTGGCTTCGGTGTTCTTGGGAAAAGCACTGAGAGATAAGCGATGAGATAAAGTACAACAGCGATTGCTGGATTGGTACGAATGTGTCTGAAGCAAGCTACGATGCATCAGACTGTCCGACAGCGATCAGTGAAAGTAGCGGCTGAGGAGCGCTTTCTCGAAGGCTATTTCAGGCCCGAAATAATGCATCCGAAAAGAAACAGACTCGATGTAGACGTCGACTTTGAAAATCTTTCAGCAATGAGACAATGGATGAAGTATTTGAAAAAGCATCTGGTCCCTCTGCATCGTTTTATCGATTGCTGATTTTGACCGATCGACGAGCAAGCCAGCGGAGTTTATCTACAGCTTTTCTAGGATTCCATCACAAAGGCCAAGTCCTTCAAAATCCACATGGGCCTGAGGCATGAAACAACTTAAAAGTAGAGCTCCGAGGGCCTGTCAGGTCGGTCATGTGTTGGGTTCGCGCCATGGTCTAGCTAGTTCTACATTGGATGTTGTAGAATTGACACTTCGTGAGTACATCCTATCTCAGATCTCATTGGTTCACAGAATTATCATGTTAAAGATCTTCAACATCGTGACATGACGTTGGGCGGTGTTGGAAGAGTCTCGTGTCAACATTGCATCCGCGCGACCATCATCTCTTCGTATTCAAAGCATTCTACCCTCTTCCTAACTTCAACTCTTTATCAACGCTACAACTCTTCACGCAACTGTCATCTCGTTTGACCTCACCAAGCACGATCTAATTTGTTCAGTTCATACCACTGAGGGTAAGAAGCCTTGCTGGCTTTGCCCAATCATACAATTGAGGGCAAAGATCTTGAGTTTCACACTACATCATCAACATTAGATTGCAACGAAGGATACCGTCTCAAAATCATGTCGTTGCTTGAGGATCCACGTCCACTATATGAGGCGCTGATACCTCTATTGGATGTTCTGAAGACGGCCGTAGAGAGCGTTCGTTCGGACATTTACCCACATCAAGAGGTATGTCCTTTTTTGGAAAGGATGTAGCGACATGTGCTGATCTTTGTAGAGCAAGGATGTCTCGAAGGGTGCAAAGAAAGATACCAGTGATCCAGCTGCGGCCTTGAAATTAGTTTGCTGCTGCGGTCATGTTGGTCTTAGCAAGGTAAGCTCCGTCATCGCTTATCACTCCTTCTCCCTTACTGAGTGCTGTATTCTTCGTAGACTTCATCCAAAGACGCAGTCAAGCTAGAAAACGAAGGAGAAGCCATCAAGAGCATCGAATGTCAAAAAGGGCAGATGCAATTGTCAGCAGATGGAAAAGCTTCGGCTTCAAGCAAGATATCCGAGTTGGTGTTGCCGGATCCAAAGGCAGAAGATGTACCTTCTGCTTTCGAACCTGAAATTGACACCCGATCTGTCGCCGAATTGCATCAATTGGGTTGCGATCTATTATCGAACTTGTTGTACCTCCAGAATGCGTTGCAGCGTGCCGAAGTCGATTTCGACACCAACGGCACAATTGGTCTCGTCGGCAGAGCTGCTGATGTACTTAGGAGTTATGAGCCTACCAGCTCTCCGGATGAGAGTGCCGTCTCCCCCAATGATACAAGCCTCGTGAATCCCGAGGCACTCGACCCTAGCATGGATAGCACAAAGACCGGGCAGGAATCAGTCGCCACAGAGACTAGTATGGAGACCACGTTGCTGGACACGCGCTCGGCAGCGAAAGAGGATCCTGGTGAACCTGTGGAGCGAGATAGTGAGGATCACGACCCTGCCATCATTGGTATCGAATCTGATGAGATGGACATCGATGGAAAAGCTCATCTACCCACTGCTTCGAACTTTAGCAAGAAAAATCAGAGCGAAGTTGAAGTGCACTTGGGCCAAAACTTTGAGGAGCGAAGGGAAGAGGAATCGCTTGATGAATCACAGGACGAAATCGCTCGTCCCGAAAATGAGCCCGTGTGTATTGAAGATAGTAAGATCCCATCTCTTGAAGAGGTAGGCACTGAATCGGCGGATACTATATTGGATCTGCGTCAAGACAAAGGCCCACAATCTGCCATCTTGGCATCGTCTGACGAAGCTTCTACGACAGAGGAATTCGACGAAGACGTCTTGACCAACGACATTACGGCAGGTCCAGTAGATGTCCTCTCAGAATCTATTGAAGTCAAGCTGGTTGTGCAACAGAATAATTTTACTGAGGACCAGACCTACTCTATTCCTGAAGAGGAGGGTAGCGGTCTTGCGCATGTCTTCACCATGTGTTCATCCGCCTCCGTCTCAGATCCAGCAGCGGCATTGGTTGAAGAATTGGTATTCCTCGACGGCACTCTGACAAATTTTGGCACTGTAGAGGATCAAGTCAAGCTTGGACAGATTATGGAAGTTGACGCAGAGCTTGGAGAGCCCAGTGAATTGGAGATTACACACTCTCAGGTGCAATCCGAGAGCGGCGAACTTTGCTCAGTTTCCGAGGAAGACGGCAGCGTGCTATCTCACGCCTTCATCGCATCCGGATACACAGACATGTCAGTTTTGATTGAACGTAGTGGACCTGGAATACTCCGTGGCGCCTCAAGCGACGCTAAGGAAGGTGGAAAATCGCCAGGAGACGGTCCGTCGGGAGCCATTACCACATATGACTCACCGGCTAAGGAAGGCACTAATCCCGGTGATCGAGCCGTCATTGTTAGCGACCAGCGTCTAACGCAATACTTCGCTCCAGAAGAAAAGGGGTCTAGCCTTTCTCACGTCTTTCCGAGGTCGACGGATTCCCAATTTACGGAGGGCCCCTTGGCTAAGGGGCACGGGAATGCGATGATAGATGGGACACTTACACACTTTGGGAATGCAGCAGACGGCCGGCAGACTAGTCCCGTAGAGCTGGCTTCTACCAGTTGCGAAATCCCTCACGGAATCGAGGAGCATCATATCACCAAAGCCTTCTCCTCCAACTTCGATACGCCCTACGCTCAAGACACATTTGTACCTTCCACAGTTCAAGAAGAATCTCATCATGCAGCATCCACTGGATCCGTCCATTCGCGGACTGTCTCGGCAGCTTCGAAAAACGACGTGACCGTATCAACGCCGTCCACGAGCCCCACTTCTTCCGAATTCTCGAGCGAAGTTGAGAAACCAGCACCATCTACTATTAGTTATGAAGCCGAGAAACCGGAAACTGCAGTCACAGACATGCCTGCATCTGTAGACACGGAGCCCGCCAAGTCCAAGACAGCTAAGCGGAATGCACAGCGTCGTCGGGCAAAGGCCCGGAAGCAAGCTGAGATAAAGAAGGCTGAGAAGGTAAGGGAGAACGGTACGTTGAGCCAGCCAGTGAGTGCAGTATAATGTCATAAGGTCCAGAGGGGCAGGGGATGCGGGCGCGTTCAAAGTTGGAGTAGCAAAGTGCGACAATCACTTGCGATGCATGCTTGGTCTAGGATTATTGGGAATGATGGCAGATCTCCTATGTGTCGTGCATGAGTTCTTAGTTGATAGGCAGGAGCAGCTTGATCCGAATGTAGACCCCGATGTCTTTCTGAACCATGACCCTCTCGATATCGTAAGGTGCCATTTACTGTGAATATCGGATGTTGGCACCTAACAGTGTGGGACTATAGACCGCTGTCAAGGACGACAAAGACTGTGATTGCGACAGGATGAACGGAGAAGAGTAGTCCTCAGACCTATCAAACTGTTAATAGCAAATACTGGGCACACGTAAGATACGCTGGCTATCGAGGTAGAGAAGAGGTGCTAACATGCAGGGAATCGGCGGTGATGTGGCCACAGACAGCGAGCTGCTTTTATTGCGCATTTCTCTCACATTCAACGCCATTGACACCCTTGCAGTCCATTCACTATAGCCTTCGCCCTCATATTCAATCAGAGGTGTAGTGGATTCCCAGGCCAGATAGCGCGTTGATTATATTGTGCATTGCGGCAAGTCCAGCTGGCAATTATTTAGGATGAGATCTTGGGAAGTTTCATCTCGATAGATGGGTCTCTCGAAGACAGCGAGCCGGGTGGCGATAGCCCTCCCATGAGGGCTTTGACAATACGGATGGAAGGAATTGAAAATTTTCACCATCCCTTTGCGCTCCCGGTTTCTCACCGGTGGATCTTGGGGCGTGGTGAGTGTGGTGGTCCTCCGGGGCACTCTTCCGGGGTTGTGTTCCGCGGCGCGGACCGCATCAAGCCCCTATTTCCAATACTTTAGCCCAATGCAGCGGGATCAGCCGTATCATATGGGACTTGCCAATCGGGAGGCAAAGGGACGGAACGCAATGATACTTGATTTGTTCGATAGAGAGCGGATGTACTTCAGAGCCTCGACAGCTGTAGGAGGCTAGCACCGTCAGGTCGTGAAAGAGTCTGGCGCGCGCCAATGCGGGGGTCATGGATAGAGGTGAAGGTGCAGTACTGCAGTACTATTTCTGTTGGACCAATGGAAGCTTGCTGTCGGTGTATAGTTGCATGTTCGCTCGCTCTACATGAACGTAGTCTCAGAATCATCTGCGCTCGTTCCGGCCACTTTTTGTACTGTGGTCTTCGTTCTGCTGTACAAAGTTTTCTCACATCAAGTTGATCATGGTCACCGTTACGCTATCGCTGTCTTCTCCATGCCGCGGTATTGCACTCTTTCTCAGCGCTGCTATGATCTTCAGCGCTCTTCCCAACCACACGCTCTCTACGCCACAAAAAGAACCTCTTAAAACCCAACGGGCTCAAACACTACTTCAAAGCCAACGGGCTTGACCACCACTCCGATGCCACCGGGCTTCTCGCACATGCGGCCATCAAGGCCAGTCGACTCAGTCTCACCTACAAACCTCATCTACAAGCCTCGCCTACAAATCTCACCTACAAACCTCACCTACAATACTCCACCTAAAAAACTGCATCCACACGAGCCAAGCTCCAATACCTCACCGACATCATCTCACCTACACAAACACACCTCCGCAATTTCATCGATTAGAAAAGCTAAAGAGAGCCTAAGAAAAGCTTCTCTTTGGAATCACCAACAAACAAAACCAAAGTGAAAAGTAAAAGAGCGTCCGAAAGAAGACGTCTCTGCGAGCATAGTCACGAGCTCAAGGAACGAACCCCAATGATCAAATGAGCGCATACCGAAAAGAAAGCGACTCAGGAGGCTTTGGAATAGTTAAAACGACTTGATTTGGATCTATGGGAGACGTGTCATATTTATGCTATGTGCCAAGCATAGTAGGGCTGAGGCTGATTCCCAACGGGAGGGAGCACTTGACGACACCCAGGGAGCAGGAGATGGCATCAAGCTGCGGGATGATCGTGGATCGAAATGGGCCAATCATCGACAAGGAGCAGCGGATCTGGGGAGACAGATCAAGGAAACATCCAAGCTAGGTCTCTGGACAACAAGCGAAGACTAACCAGCACACCTGAAAAAAGAAAATAGAAAACAAAAAACTAACAAAGAAAGGCGGAGGAAAATTTATTTTTCATTGGTCTATCTGCTTTATGCAATAGTCTGAAGAAGAGGAACGTTGACTAGAGCTCCCAATCGAGAAGACATACAAGGTGGGTGTGAAGTGGTCTTTGAGGCTTCGATCCTCATAAAAATGCCTCCACCAATGTGACTTCCACTGACAGCACCCCTGCACTTGGAATACTACTGCCCTTCCTGCCCCTAATCAGGAGATCAGTACGAATGACTAAAGCCTTAACAATCACCAGTTGGTGCAGTACGAAGACTCAAATCGATGTAGTGCTTTGTGGCCTTGTCGCTACAAAAGTCTACCACTGCCATTTCTTGACCACCGATTGTATTTGGCTCAATTCACTTTCTTCGGCATGTTAAAGTCAAACGATATACACAACAGAAGGCAGCATCATGTTGACTAGATCTCTTAGGACTGTGGGCATAAATCTACTGATGCCGCTTCCCTCCGCCTCGTGTAAGAATTAGAATGTCAATTGGGTCTCTCTGGCTAAGCTGTACACAAGCGCTCATTCAGGGTATTTGTGAGCGTGATTTACGCTTTTAAGTATGGAGCGAAGCAAGAATCCGCGCATCACACATTCAGCTATGTTACAGAGAGACATTTTGTATGCTCGGAGTCGTCGCTCTGAGCCAGCTGGTTTGCCAACTAGAACTCTCATCACTTAGGGCTCCATACCCTCATACTTCCAGTATTGTGATCATGTCTCCTCAGCTAAAGACATCGACTCTGAAAGTGGATGTCACCCATCATAGCACCATCGCCCTCAATTTTCCAGACACACACTTCTCTCCCTTACGTTCCTGGCCCATATCTGACCCGAATCCCCACATCAATAAGTATAATCAGTTAACATGACGCAGTCAAAGTAGTTGTAGCCGCCGCACAACCCTGGCGACAGGTAGTCGCACATGTAGCATCTGTCGTCACCGTAGGAGTCTTCGCTGGACAGCAAGCCGCAGCGCAGGGCACTGTAGCCGTGCTCTGAATGATGCAGTCAGGTACGATGCAACCTATGACGGCAGGACAATTGGTCGGCTTGGTGGAGGTGACGGTGGGGCAGTAGGGTGTTGCTAGCGTGGTGATGGTTGTGGCGTAAGTCGTTGGTGTGGGCGAGCAGATCGCTGGCTTGCCGGCACCAATTGCGTATGTGGGAAAGGCCATCAGGCGGTTCAGAAAGCGTCAGTCGTGTGCCAGGGATAGAAGGGATTCCAAACTGGAATAGGCCGTTTCCAAAGAAATTGCTGCAATCTAAAGTCGAGTTGGAAGAAGTTGGCTATCATTATTCGAGCACTGCTATCGACAGTAACATCACATACCTAATGGCCAATAGGCCTTGTAAGGCTCTGAGCATTCGTCGCGACGCGTGGAGTTGATCGCCGGTTCCGAGATAAATGTTCGTCGTGGGGAAGGATTAGAGGCACACTTAGAGGTAAGTGATGCTTGAGATTTGTTCATTGGGAAGGAGCTGCTCACTACCTTTATAGTACAACATGATGCTTGTCAGCTGGTAGCCTACTGATCCAGAACCCACAAGCCCGAAGGTGAGATTCGTTCAATGTTTCCATGAGGCCGTCCCGTTCACTCTTCAGCTCAGGTGGTTTTCAGCTCTTGCAACGGTGAGTCGCAAACAGCACCCTTGCAACTTTCATTCTTCATTATGGACCTATCGGCGTAGCTACCGAAAGCATCCGCACCTGGCTTTTGCTTGACCGTGACTGATTGCAGTTGCTGAGTCAAGCCACACGAGCGCCACCGGGATCCAGATGCACATCCCCGCGTGGACAACGTTACATTAGGATCCGGACTTGCAGCAGCCATGCAGTGCGCGCGTGCTGTTCGTCCAATGGTACAGCAGCGTGGGTAAAGAATAGGAACAAGCTCAAGGAGTCACTCGAACTCGCTCCTCTCCACTAGACCGCCATGTATACACCGTTCGTACCGCAGTCGACATGTGCACATTTTCATTCGGCAAGACTTGCGATCCTCTCCCGTCTCGGCACAGCTGGCGTGGTATGTGAGATCCGTCGATGCTCATGGGGCACTTGCTGATTTGACGCTCCCCGCAAAGATGCATTCCTCTTTATCGTGAACTCTCGTAGCCTGGCTGAGACTGCAACACCGAATCTCATCATTGAATTGTCCGCCCCTGCTTTCGCTCAATTAGACAATTTTCCAGCTTTGAAGGAATTGCAAATTTGCGCTAGAAGTCTCCTAGGGTCCGTATCATATCCGGAGTTCCCTTCAGTGGAATTGAACAACATCCAGGACGTTCCGTCCTTCATCGCCTTGTTGCAGCCCAACTTATCCACGATACCGCTGTGCACCTGATCGCACGATCTCGTAGCAGCAGCTACAATGTTCTCTCACCTGCATATTGCACATCCAGCACAGCGCAAAGGATTCCATTCAAAATATCATTGCTTCAGTAGGTATGAGAGACAACCTCGCCGCAGGATCAATCACGAGACTAACTTCGCTGGCATCACCTCACGGTTGATCTTCGTGTTCGACCGCCAGGATAATTTTAAAGTACTTGAGAATGACAATATGTGTTCGGAGTTCTTGGCTATCAATACTCTCCTGTGCGATCGAACACCAATCATTTATAGCCTCTCAACAGCTGTCACGTCAAAGATCATGCATGATGCAAGAATTGAAAGCAGTATCCCTAATTGTCTGCCTTGACCCACGTGTTTCCGCTAGGAGGGTGCGATCCCAAATTATACAAAGCCATCCCGTGCATAGAATTACCTTGTTCATGAAGTCTTCTACGCTGCTCCACACTTGGCAATCTTGACCTTCGAGTCCGGTGCCCCGTCAGATGATCCACAATCTTCGATCGCCTTGACAAATTGCTGTCCTTGCACAACCTCGCCAAAGACTGTGTGCTTACCGTTGAGATGGGGAGTTGGAACGGTGGTGACGAAGAATTGAGAACCGTTTGTGTTCGGGCCGGAGTTTGCCATTGAAAGGAGGTAAGGTCGATCGTGTATTTTCACAAAATTCTCGTCGTCGAATTTTTTACCATAGATAGACTTGCCTCCGGTGCCCTATTGCCCAAGCGCTCATCAGATATGAACAATGCAGCGCAGATTGCCTCGAGCATTGACAACAAGGAGAAGATACCAGCATACATCGCCTCTCGTGAAATCTCCACCTTGAAGCATAAAGCCTGGAATGATTCGATGGAAGGTAGAGCCTTCGTAGCCAAATCCTTGCTCGCCGGTGCACAGAGCGCGGAAATTAGCTGCAGTTCGTGGCACTACATTATCGTAGAGCTCGAAGACGATCCTAGCAGGAGGACCTTTTACACGAATCTCAGGATGATGCACTTTGAACCATGGGAGTATTCTACGTCCATACCGTCGTTCACTGTCACGTCGAAGTATACTTGTGATGAATGTGAAGCTCCAGTCGTTGTGGAGGTCCCTCCCACCGGCGGCCCGGTGGATGCCGCTACAGGGGGAGCCGTAGAGGATTGAGCTTGCGTTGAACCATCTAGCCAATGACACTTAGCTCTCTATTCAAAAGATTTCGCCTTTTCGGCGAGGAGTATGATGTCCTACGATTGCGGTCGTCACTTTTGTTCAATTTGCCCTTGATCTTGTTCATAAGTTTGGACATGGCTGCTGAGAAAGGTCTGGTGTTCCCGATTACCACTAAGGACTTCTGAATTTAGTTATGCTTGGATACAGAGTAGGGATGTTGGGACTGTACCGAGAGGGCGGGGAAAATCAGGGAAGTCTCGATGATGTAGGCTTGGCGTTGAGGCTGAACAGGGACCCTGGTGGCGCAGTCTCCCCACAAAAACCCTTTCGTGCCTCTTTGTGCTCAAGCTAGTCATCACTTGGGAGAAGGTGCTTTGTTAAATTATCCGTAACGCGATATTCTCGTTTCATTTCGCAGGCTACTAAGATGAGAGTGAAAAGGTCTGGAATGTTGACTCATTCCACAGCTGTCACTACGCTCTGTTCCACGAGATATGTAAATTCGCATAAAGCCACCAAATTAATGCTTTTGACAGCCACCGCTTGTCATTTGTCTTGGTAGTATCCTTGTCTTTCCAATTGTTGTATCTTACGCTCAGCTATCTTTGCCATGGAAAAGCTGTCCCACGCTCCTTCGCGCCAAGGCCGAACAGACAACCAAGACACAGCTTCTCGACACAAACGAAGGTCCCGGCAGCTGATGGCAAGGATGTAAAGAGGCCGAATAACGCCTGCATAGAAAGAAAACAAAGGTATCGAATCTCTGCTATGGTCGATGGCAGCAAATATGTCCCGGACTCGCGGCTTCACCGAGCCATCCAAGTTGCAGATGACTGATTTAGCAAGGACAAGCATCTGACGATAATCAACGTTGTTTTCCTCGTATGAACCTTGCTCATCGGGCGTGTTGAGACAAGTTGACAGCTGGATCACAGTGATTCGATGTTTCAATCGCATCAAGGTGACTCGATCTCTCATTTCATGGCTGAGGTCACCAACTTCTCCAAGGAGGATTTCCAGCCCGACAGGCCATCTCTGGAGGTCGTTGAGCAAATCCTGGTGCCGCTTGTTGCATCCTGGGGGATGCTATGTAGTGTAGTGTCGTAAGCCGTAATCCAGCGTCGAAAATGGGACAATCGAGTGATTTGAAATATGAGGGCGATGGCAGCGTCATCGAAGTTGGAGAATGTGATCAGTGAGGGTGGATCGGAAACTGGGCCATCGAGCGGCATAATGATTGTAGACTGGAAAGACTCCAAGCCCAGCCAATGGGTCGCTTCCATGTCCATGACCGAGAATATCCTGGTAATTTCTCTTCTCAAAGGATTCATCGCTCCCTTAAATCCGTTCTCCCGGCGTAAGATCTTGAGGCCACTTCGCAGATGAACCAGCGAATCAGCTTCGTTGCCTTGAAGGAATCCGAGAATGACAAAGAGGTAACACGAGATAAGCGCCAATTCCACCCTTGGCTGAGCTTCGTTCACTATCCGTGCTCGGAGAAGTTCGATTGCTTTGCAATACTGGACCTGAGCAAATCTTTGGAAAGCGTTGGTTCTTGATTATTCGATGTAAGAACTTGGTTGATCCGAAGCCTCTGCCCCATCGATCCAATGGCAATAACCGCAGCCTTGACAGCATCATCCGTATGGCATGCCTGTAGCACAAATTGATATGTGGGCTCGGACTGTAACGCAGTCGACAATTCTTGACCAATTTGTAAGCAGATATATTCAAAGCTTTGACGCTCCTGAGTTGTGCCAGTGACAGCGAGATTCAAAGGCGCTGGGATCAAAGACCTATGAGAACGCATGAAAGGCTTCCGTTCTATGACTGGAGTGGTAAAAAGAGCCTTGTTGTTGAGTGCAGTTCGCCTTTTGGTGTCCGATAGATAGCCATCGCAAGTACGGCCGGTATCTTGACATTTCAGGCATACCGGCCTTCCCTCGTCACATTTGATGTGACGGATCCTATAGGACATTCCAGTCAACAAACGTACTCACTCAAGTACCAGGCACTCAATGAGAGTATCTTGATCTGATCAGAGATCTGCTAGAGCCATTTCCAATGGTTCAAGAAGTAGAAAGCTTGTCAGAATTCTTTCCCTAAGACCTCAAGTCTTGAGACATTCGCTAGGATTAGCGTTACTTACTTGCAAGTAATGCATCCCGTCCGCACATGATACCCGCCTGCTCGAGAAGCTTTCGGTTTCCTGGATGGCTTTGATATTATCGGCAGTGAGGTTTGAAGAGATACTACGGGCTGCTCTGCACTCATTGTTAAACTCCTCCACTACTCGAGCGTCAATCGTCAGGAGTGAAGACATTGTGGGTGCGAGCGATGGCTTTTTTAAATATACTGTAGATGTCGCAGAGTCAGGTGTCAGCACGGCATAGCGCTACGACTAGCTTGATAGCCTTGCATCATTAGCCGACTTGAATAGGCTCTCATTGGTCATGCCGTGCTTCGCCTAGCTAGTGTATCTTGGCGTCCCATATGGCAAGGGAGCGGCAGCTGAAATCATCATCGATGAACCTCCATCTTGACGACTTCAAATTCCAGGCACCAGCTTTTGGTGGTCCGTATGCGTGGCCAAGGCAGTGATCTGAATATCATATACTCTCCTGAAAGTTTTCATTATCTTCCCTTACCTCTCTATCCCATCAAACAATTGCCCCGGCGTTTCTTCGCTTAACGGGAGTTCGGAACTTACAGTATCCTTCGACAACTCGTTTGCCACAGATCACATTCTTCGCATTTCTTAGCTTGCTAAGAGTTCAGCTTTCTATATTGAGATTGGTGGTCTAGCCTGGCTAGTGACAAAGATACGCATTGGCGTAAACCTCTCTCTCCTTCTGTGACGACGGCTGAAGCAGTGCAGAAGAGAAGCAGCGTTGATCTCAAGGGACTTTCACTGTGGCCACTTGAGATAGAATCGTGGTGCTGTTTCTGTGGACGGCAATCCGATTCATAGCCTCAACGTAATATTTGAGGCTTGTAAGCGAAAACGAAACAGGTAGGGTTACTGGATTCTTGAATCCCTAACGAATAATATGACCCTTCAGATTGGAGTCGAAGTGGCCATAATGCCAACCGACGCGTTAAGCTTGACCATTAGGTGCCTCGCTCACTACCTTTCATGTTCGAACTACTTAAAGCAAGATGATTTTCCGCTCCTAGTCTCACTTATGTTATATTTTATTGCCTTACTTGTAATGCGTCGTGCCTACCTTTCCTCTATTAACCCGGGTATCTTGGTAAGCAAGCCATTCATTCAAGGAAGTCTCCAGCTTCCGTAGGCGAAACAAATTGTGCCTCGTTGTTTACCTTCTTCCTACACACCATTACACGTCTTATATACACATAAACAAAGAGAGCTTCCCCTGACGATACAAATGGCTTTTCAGCATTCACGATACCCGATTTTGCGTGAACAGCAGTCACCACGAATGGCTTCCTCTCTCTGATGGACCAGCTTGTCACTTACCGGCAGATACATCCATGGGTACTACCTCTAAGCTTCAGTCGAAGCCCGCATCCGCCACCACTAGCCCCTTTGTCACCCCAAGACTCCGTAGGCCCAGTCTCTAACAGAAGCAGCGGATGTAGACCATTGCCTTCACTCGCCTTTCGTTGGCTGAAGATAAATCCACGAAAGATCTCCCATTCCCACTCTCTAGAGTCAAACAATCACAGACGGGAGTTCGCAATCCGAGATGACGCTTGTCTATGGATCACAGATCTCCCTTTCTTCCGAATGCTTGTTCTGCTTATCGGCTGGGGACTTCGAAAAGCTCGGAGTCGACGGTCGTTATTCTCCCGCTTCATCACCACATGCCTTCCAACCTCCCCAGCGACATCGGCGATCCGGACCTCGACCGGAAGAATCTTGTGGAAAAGGCGCTTAGTAGCTTCAGAAATTGATACGGATACGGGCAAGCAATCGCCAATTACCTGAATCATCACATATGACAGAAGGTTAAGGAAATTATCACCTTCGAATGGAAAAATAGCAGCCATGAACACTCTCAAGACATCGTCTTACTGGAAAGACAGCAATTGCGCCTCGCACATCAAGATAGAGCGACGACATGGAGTTTCTTCCTCGCCCGAAGTACTGTAGTAGGTAGCAATAGGAGTTATTAATTATTTCACAACAGAATGAAGGTATATACCGCAATCACAGATTCTTCGTCGTAGCCTTGTGTGAGTCAAGCAGGCGGCCAATCACCAGGTAGTAGCCGATGTGATAATGCATCTAATCTCCCATTTGTCGTTGTGGACGGCTCGTACCGAATCTGCACCCATAAGCACCCAAATTCATCTCGTCAATGAGTCATACCCTGAAGCTCAGGTGATTCGGACTACCTGGCTTTCGTTTATTGAGATCGGCGGCTGCCTTATAAAAGGACTGCAGACTGCCCTCACCAACTTACAATTCCGTGTCTTCAAACTTTTGACAGGGTCGAAGGCCAACCTTGAAGTGGGCATGGTGCTCGGCACGTTAGGCGACGCTCCGGGCCGACGGCCCCCTGAAAGGATCCCGACCAACGGGCGGAATGAAGCCCTTCCAGTGTTTCTTTGCTGCCTAAATACGACAGCAGGTATAAGAACACGACTGGATGCTTTGACCGTCAATCGTCTTTTCGTCCTTCTTCTATCACTCTTCTACCATCTTTCCCGAGTCTCATTTATCCAGGCATGAACCACTCGAATCGAGGATGGCAGCCGTTGGTTTCGCCTGTCCAAACGACGTTGCCCGGAGCAAGGCGGCCGGGTCCGTCAAGCTGGCGCGACAGACTACGGCGGTAGCCTCAGGCGGCCCAACCTGGTGGGCGTGTCGCACCCCTTCGCAGCAAGAATGCATGCAGGTCGTTCTTGGGAGACTTGGGACAAATGATCGGGCAAGCGACACGTCCGTACATCTCTTTTGGTTGGAATCCAGCTGCACAGCTGCACGAACGGGCATGTGCAGCACGCGAGCTCACAAGGTTTGCCGTGCCTTACTCCCTAGCGGCTCAGTCGATTGTGGGGAGAGCCAGCAGACAGCATTCGTAGGCGGCGTGGCGAACGGCTGGAAGGGGAAGGTGTCTGGTGTCTCGCGGGGTCTCGGGCTCCTCTATACCCCCTCGTCTATCGAGGCTCTCTCCTTACGGTTCCTTATCATATCTACGAGTACGGGCTGCCAATGAGATCGAGGACGATGATCCCCTTGCGATCATTCTGTCCGCGGCACGCTACTGTGCAGGAGGTACAGCTTATTGCCCCGATGCATCCAAGATGGACGTCCATCTTATCGCTAGACCTCTCCTATCGCTGTCGCAGACTCCTTCGCATATCGCCCTTGGCGTTAGCTTCTCCCGTCTCCTCCACCGACATGCGTCATCCCAGCTGGTTTCGGCCGGCGCCCATTGGCTGGGAGAGCAATCTACGCACGTACGACATGCCTAAAGGATGGTTGGGGATCCCGAGGAAGTGGCTTCCAACTCGGGTAGGTGATCTGGTGTTGGAGATAAGCAAGTCACTGTTGCATTCACTGCCGAGGCGTGCGGGGAGGGCTGGTCGCCTGGAGCTGGTTCAAATAACACATCTCCCTATATCGCCCCCTTCTTAAACTTGCAATCGCTCTGAGAAGTGCATCCCTCTTACCGGTGCATTTCCATTCGCCCAGTATGTCGTCCTTTGCAAAGCGACTAGGCTTCGGCAAGAAGCAGAGCAATGTGATGGATGCGCAGACGGTGAGCCCGGAGTCGGGCTCCAGCTCGGATGTTCAGACCACAGATGTTAAGGACGAGGAAGGTCTCAACCTTGGGGTCGACCAGAGCACTGTCATCAAGGCTTCTGGCACAGACAGACGCATTTCGGAGCTTGAGGCCAATACCACCTTGCTGCAGATTAAAAAGAAGCATAGATGGGACCCCAACTTGCCCGAAGAGCTAGAGGAGGAGCTTGAAGAGAAAACCGAAGGGCACAATCTGGCTGGTGAAGTCCGCTTGGTAGACGAGCTGGCGGAGAATTCCCCTTACCCTGAGGTTCGGGCTGCTGTCAGAAACGTGAGTGTATCGATTTGCCGCCATGTGTGGGTGGTGCTAATGATATGTGCTATAGTACGATGAAGATGTGCCTATTAACACTGTCCGTGCCTGGGTTCTAGGCATGCTTCTGACTTCAATTGCTTCTGGCTTGAATGCTCTGTTCGCCCTGCGACAGCCGGCCATCACCATTACTTCTCTTACCGTACAGCTCGTGGCGTACCCTCTTGGAGTAGGCTGGTACTATGCGATGCCCACGCGGCAATTCCGTCTCTTTGGAAGGTCTTTCAGTCTGAATCCTGGCGAATTCAATATGAAGGAACATACCCTGATCGTCGTGATGGCCAATGTCAATGTTGCCGGAGGCGTGGCGTACGCTACGGATACTCTGACGGCTCAACGAGGCTTCTACGGTCAGAACTTTGGCTGGGGCTTCAACCTCCTGATGTGTATCTCCACTCAAATGATTGGGTACGGTCTGGCTGGTATCTTCCGTAAAGTATTGGTCTGGCCATGTAAGGTATCCTGAACCATCTCCAGAACCATGGACTGACTTGTGATAGCTGCCATGATTTGGCCAACGAGTTTGATCAATACTGCCCTCTTTTACGGTCTCCATGACAAGTCCAAAACAGACCCCGCAAAAACGAACGGATGGTCGATCTCACGCTACAGGTACTTCTTCATTGTGTTCGCAGGGTCATTCTTTTGGTACTGGTTCCCAGGCTTCATTGCGCCATTCCTGAGCGTGTTCTGCTTTGCTTGTTGGATCCGTCCCAATAACGTCGTCGTCAATCAACTTTTCGGAGGATGGACGGGTGTGTCCCTGATTCCCATCACCTTTGACTGGACGCAAATCAGTGCGTACGCTTACAGCCCCTTGGTTCCGCCCTGGCACGCGATTGCGAATACCATGATTGGAGTCGTCTCGTTCTTCATCATCACTACGATCGGTGTTCACTTTTCGGGTACTTGGTACGCGGATTACCTTCCCATCAGCGACTCTCAGAGCTACGACAATACTGGGAACCTTTATAATGTCAGCAAAATTCTGAGCGACGAATTCACGCTGGATCTGGCCAAGTATGAAGCCTATTCTCCCTTGTTCCTTTCCACCACCTTTGCTTTGGCATACGGCCTTTCCTTTGCTACCATTTCCGCTGTACTTGTCCACACGGCTATTTTCCATGGATCAGATCTCTGGAAGAGAATGCGCAGCATCCGAACCGATGAGGAAGATGTTCATCTGCGTATGATGCGCAAATATAAGGACGTACCCCAATGGTGGTATTCGACCTTGTTCATGATCATGCTCGGTGTCTCCCTAGGCGTCTGTCTCGGGTATCCCACAAAGATGCACTGGTGGGGCTTCTTTGTGGCGATTATCATCGCCATTGTGTGGTTCATTCCAATCGGAATTATCCAGGGCATGACCAGCATCCAGATTGGTCTCAATGTTTTCACGTAAGTGCCAAAATCGCCTCCTGATACTGCCCACAATCCATATATGCTAATACGGATCTAGCGAGTTTATCACCGGCTACATTCAACCAGGCCGTCCAGTGGCAATGATGTTGTTCAAGACCTACGGCTACATCACGATGTCTCAAGGCCTTTATTTTGCCCAAGATCTCAAGATAGGCCAATACATGAAGATCCCGCCGCGTTCGATGTTCATAGCTCAAACAACCGCCACACTCTGGGCCTGTATCGTGCAAGTAAGTGTGCTTGAATGGGCTCTCGGTGGCGCTATCAAGGACATTTGCACGGAGGATCAAGCCAACAGATTCAATTGCCCGAATGGTCGAGTGTTCTTCAACGCTTCCGTCATCTGGGGCTTGATTGGCCCACAACGCATCTTCTCCGTCGGCAGTCTCTATCAAAATCTTCAATGGTTCTGGCTTGCTGGTATCATCTCTCCAATTCTCGTTTATGTCCTTGCGCGCATGTTCCCTAAGACACCGATCAAGTATATATCCTTCCCCCTGATATTCGGCGGATCCGGTTCGCTTCCACCTGCCACACCGCTCAACTACCTCACCTGGGGCATCGTCGGTTTCGTCTTCAACAAGTATATTCGAAACCGCTATCGTGGATGGTGGATGAGGTTCAACTACATCACTTCCGCTGGACTCGATGTCGGCTTGGCCATCTGCACGATTGTGATCATCTTGTCTCTCAACCTGACCAATACGAAAATGACGAGCTGGTGGGGCGTCAGTGTTGCGAACAATAATGCCGATAATTTGGATACGGCGGTCAAGATTACGAATCCCAATCCGAGTGCTACGGGGAGGTTTTTTGGACCCACCAACTGGTAAAGAAAGATGTACAAGATCGTTGCTTGCGACGCTTGCGCTGTTATGATATGATCACGAACCTTCTTATGAACATTTTCAATGTATTCTAATTTGGACATACAAGAACTTTTCAACAAAAATAGTTAGAATTGCTCGCCTATTTACAAGACCGCATTCTCTCCCCGAGTAAACAAACATTGATAACACTGCAGGTGAAGAATAAGAGTCGAGCATCCTTCCATTCCTCCGGTAAAGTCCCAATTCGTTTGTGTAGCATACTGCCTCCAAGTCCAGCCAGTTGAATGATCTCAAATCGCCTTATGGATGTTTCAACATAACCTTTTTCTAACCCGTAAACACTCTTCTCAACGGACCGGTCTCTAGGCATTCGTGGGTGAACGAAGTCGTCGGGTCCTGAAGAATTAAGCGATAAATACTATCCTTATCATATCGCCGCGAAAAGCAGGACTACTAATATCTCTCCCCTCTCGCAACATGAAACGCACAGCTGGAAGCCGATTCAAGATTTTTTTGGAGATGTTGCGGGGGCCCTGTTCGTGGTGAAGACCTCAGTAAACTTGACGCTGTGTTTCTGCTAACTCTATCAAAAGACAAATTGGCGACTCGTCGGAGTTTTTCAAGTCGTTTCGATGTTTGGATTTCGAGATTGAAGTGTCAGATGAGAAGAGACGAAAAGACGTATTGCGAGATGAGGTCCTAAAGCATGAGCGGGTGAGCAGCGAGATGATATTACTGGCGTCACTAATTGATGGGCTGCCTATATAAGGACTTGAAGCTATGTACAGACCAGAGCATGTGCAATGTGAAGAATGCAAGCCGGGCCGCGCAATTGACCCAATATGCAGAGTGAAAAGGGCCTTTGTATCCGATGAAATTTAATCACAATTTACATTGCGATAGTCGCGATGTTTTGCAATTTCCTCATTGTAATCCGTTTTGCCTTTGTACTTGGCCATCTTGCCTTCCATGTGATGCGCTCTCCAGGTCTTTTCCTTCCGCCACCAGGCACGGTATATACGATCGGAGCGGTGGAATTCCGCAAAAGGGTTGGTGTAGTCGAAGAGATTGAGATTTCTGCGGCAGGTCTTACGTTCGTATTTTCTTCGATCCAGTTGTCCTTGATCAATTTTGTCTCTGCATTCGGCTGTGTCAGGTGTTGGTTTGGTACAAGACACAAGAGTATATATAAGGTGCTACTTACTATCACTCATTCCGCGATCAGCTTTTTCTACAATGCATATACGCATGCTCATTATCTCAAAATGTGCATCGGCTAGCCGCTAAGGGTAGGCTACGTACTTGAGTCAAATTAGGCATGGGCTCCTGTGACTTCCTCGTACATCTTAACGATACGTGAAGAGGAGAAAAAGAGAAGTAGTAGGCTCGTTGAGAATGACTTAGTCATGCTTGTGAAGTCACAATTTGTTTGGGAGGTAAATGTAGGGACATGTGCATACGCTTTTATCGTTGTCAATAACGCTAGTCCCAATTGAGACATTTAAAATCGTATCGTCGAGCGCCGCATCGAAGTGCAAAACCTTCGAGTTTGGCCTTGAAATTGTAGCTGTGGCTAGATCTTTCTGCGAATGAAGAGTTCCAGGTGTTTGTTTGGTCGTACGTTTCAATTTGATGCGGCCAGCTGTTAGTCATCTCCTCATTCGGAAACCGCCATCACCATGACCTTGCGACGTTGATGACCGCCGATGTTGATGACCCGGAGCGGATCGCTGGGGACGAGATCTTTCTCAGGGAGCCGTAATAGGGTCTTTGCAGTAAAGAAAGAGGCGGGAATTTGGATTTCGGCTTAAAAAGTGATCGAGGTATAGCTGTGGGTCGTCATCTGATGGCGAGATACCGGATATGTCTCATCAGTATCTGCTGCTCGAATTAAAGGCCGACCGGATGCTAGAAGGTTTCGCAACCGATATTCGACTCCGTCCAAACCCTAAAAATCGACCCTGTATTAATTCTCAAAGATAAAGTTACCGACGGTAGCACATACACTGTCAGCATTGTCATGCAGCAATTTGGTCCTCCTCCCCAGTATACTCAACCCTGATACTGATCTCGGCGAGAGGTACCAGTAGTGAGCCAGTTTGGGTCTAATGTCCCATCGGAAGAGCGAGATGCTCTCAACCCAGCTTACAGCCCATATTCGCTCGTGTTGCTCCCGTTCTGACAGATCCTCGTCATTCAACCGACCTTGCGCGCTCTCCTTCTTCGCTCTCCTGAGGCCATACAGTATCGCCGCGCAGTGAACGACTTAATCTTAGTCAATTTGGTCCCAAAATGGATTGAAGAAGTTATCGCCAGATTGCTCGGCTTGGATCAATTGACGCTCCACCGTAGTGAGCCCTACTCTGCTTCTCAAGTAGGACCTAAAGTCTCATAGTCAGGTATTAGGGTAGGCATTAATACCATGTAACCGATCGTAATGCTATCCTTGGTCCTGATTTAGGTGTCGAGGTTGCTATGTACGCAATATTCATTACACACTCTATACTGTGGATTTCAGCGTGCAGGTAAACATTCGTCATTGCAGCACCTGTAGGTTGGAAAGTACAAATGAATTGTCCGTCGAAGATTAATAAAAGCTTGAAGACTTTGTGACAATTCACGAATTCCAAGTTCGACGTGTGGTGCTTCAAAGATTGGACCGACTGAAGTAAAAGTTTTCGAACCTAGCTCTGCCACTTAGGGCCATCCAAAACATCGATCGCTATTGTGCGGAAGGTGATAAGCATACAGATGAGGGAATGACTGGAGTAAGGATCCTCGCAGGGCAATGACTATGTATAGATGGGTGAGTATATGACAGCAAGGTAGGACTGTAGACAGTCCGCTTCGATGTAAGGACGTAATGTGAACATGGGAAATTTCGAAGGATGTGGTGTAAATGGAGGGAGATGGAGGAATGAAGGTCATGAGCTGAACCTGACCATGCCCTGAATGATATGACATACACATGGGCACAACTCGAACCACAACCTGGCATGTACAAGACAGGTAGCTGCGGAACATGTCCACAAGGGGTGCAAACACGACTGGTAATGCGTGAAATGCTCTGCTCCGAACCCTTGAAGCAAAAACCACAACCCGAAGACGAGGACATGCTAGGTTGGAATAGGCAGCAAATAGACTTGCGAGCTCAACATTTCTTACGATCATATTTTTACAAGTCATGCTGCACAACAAACATGGACAGCAGAGGGGCTCATCGCAATCGAAATCAGATGAACAACATCACCGCCAAGTACGTCACTCAGAAGGAGTGGTCTGCGGAGAGCTTCTCCGAAGCCTGCTCTTTCTCACTGCTGTGAATCTGCTTTTCGCCCAGCTCACCCTTGAGACCAATTTCCCGATTGACGGCTTCCATCCTCTCAAAATCAGCTCTTGCAGTCGAGTCAGTCCCAAATATGACGTCCATCTCCTCAAGCGTCAATCTCTTGGTCTCAGGGACGTAGAACCAGATGAAAGCGGCGCCCATAAAAGAGAAGAGACCAAATATGATGTAGGTGCCGTATGTGATACCACTAAGCATATCTGGTGTGACTTGGCCGACAATGAAATTGTTCATCCAGTTGAAGGAGGCACTTAGAGCGATACCCTAAGGGCGGTTGGACATTGGCCAGACTTCGGCCACAAGGATCCACGCACAAGGTCCCCAAGAGCACCCGAAGTGAACTACGAACAGCCATACCATTGCGACGGCAGCCCAACCAGCGGCTGTGTGCTGAGCCTATGAAGATTGATCTTTCGCAACGATAACCGCAATAATTATGTGTCTGAGAGATAAGTCAGTACTTCAGTTTTGCGTAGAATTCAATGAAGCAGCCGCTTACCATGTGCCCATACCGATCGCTCCTATCGTCAGGATTGGCTTACGTCCAAGCTTATCAATGTAAAAGAGGGTTGGAATTGTGGCTAAAAGCATGATAATTCCTACGACGCCAGTAGCTAGGAGTGAAACAGTATTGCTCGATAGACCCAGATTAGCAAAGATCGTTGGAGCATAGTACAAAATTGCATTAATTCCCGACCACTGTTGGAAGAACCTAAGACGAGATTAGCCCCATACAAGAAGCCATAAGTGAGACGATGATTATACATGGTGACTGTGGCAACAATGACCCGTCGGAACATGGCCATCGACTTGAAGAGTGATCCAATCGCTACAAATTGAAGCTTGAAGGTATTCCAGGCAGAGGGTGACTGCAGATGTGGAAACTTGTCGGCGACGGTCCGTTTCTCGAATGTCGGTTGCGCCATGATCTCTAGGTGTTCGAGCTCAACAAGTTCATGGTCTTGCGGTAGACCTCGAAGAGTTGCGAGAACTTTCCGAGCTTCACTTTCTCGGTCGTGGTGTATGAGCCATGTGGGACTATATGGCATGAACAGCATGCCGCAGAAAAGTATTAAGGCGGGAGCTAGTTGGAGGGAGATGGGGACGAGCCATGCAGCTTCTGACTGGGAATCCCCGGTTCCCCCAATGCAATTGGTACCACTGAGTGAATGTCAATCCCAACTAGACGGTGGATGATGATTCGACTCACTAGTCAATCCAAAAGCTGGTCATGATACCGATCTCAATTGCGAATTGCTGGAGTGAGACTAAGGATCCGCGGACCTCGGGGGGAGCGCACTCGGCATTGTACATGGGGACTATCATGCTCAGAGACCCAACACCCATACCACTAGCGAGTCTTTAGATCGAGCGTTCAACATTTGAACTTCCAGGGATCTTACGTAATGAATCTACCTCCAAGAATCGATGAGTGGCCTCCGCTCACGGCAGTGACTTGAACCACGACACCGACGATGAAGACCCCTGTTGCCATGATGATACTGATCTTTCGGGAATACTGCTCGGCGGAGAATCCAGAGAGAAGGGTTCCGACCCAAGCGCCGAGTTCCAGAATGGAAGTTAACCATCCTTTACGCGTTTGGTCTGCCGGATCGGTTGAATCATAATTGCCCATATCTGCACTGGTGAGCAGAGAGCATGATCAGGAGAGAATTGTCCGCCACTAACGGCCCATGAAATGGTTCATCGTCAAGATACCAGAGAAAACACCCTGATTGTACCCATAGAGAAGTCCGCCGATACAAGCGAAGCAGGCGATGCCGAAGACCCTCACGTTCTTGACTAATGCCATTGGACCCGAGTCACCCATAAGGGCTTGACGACGATTAAGAGCGACATCGTATGCGCCTACGGTAGAGGCGGCAGGTGCCATCTCTGCTTTCACCAAAGAATAGATTGCAGCGAAATTTGTCCAGGGTGAATGTTGCGCAGGTGGAGGTCAGTAAGGAGAATCTTCCTGAAGAGCGGAGAGGTCACGATATAGGAAACCCCGATCATCGTTGACCCGGATAGTCACTGTACTCGTAACCCGGGGGTCAAATGAGAATTGAGACGAAAACCGGATAATCTGGCTAAATCGATTCACGTGGCTGACTCCACAGCTAATTCCGAAAACGGTCAAGATTGCGACAGGATCAGCGGCAGGGGCCTAAAGGACGAATGGATATGGTCGAATATGGGTACTGTTAGGTTGCTGATGGTTCGGAACTATCGATGGATTCTGTTGAAAGAGTAGCCCGGTGACGACCTTCCCTGGGTAAATTGGTTTGGTCAAAGCACGGGGGGGAGGTGTCTCGTCACGTGATACCGACTCGGCAAGGACAAGCTTGCCTCCAGCATATCGAGTCCCTTTCCAAGGCTAAAATTTTCAAGTAGGAGGATTTCAGAGTTCGCAGGGTGTGATTATCGGTTCATTCGCTCTAGTGTTCCCCACTCAGCGCCTCGGGCCGCTCACTTCGTGCTGCTCGTGACCTTTGATGACTTTAACTGAACGCCCGTGCCCCGGTTGGCGTTTAGGCTAATATCAGTAGTCATTCGCCGATGAGCTCCAAGCCTTCATGCGTAGTATCGCTCTTCATCTCTGCACGCATGTCACGATACCTGCGTGGCCAGAGCCCTGCTAGTAGTAGAATTGATAGAAGTACCAGATCAAACATTGACGAATCGATGGTTAGGCACGATGTCACAGATCCCGTTCCATGAGCCCCATTTGTGTCGGTCAAAAGGCCTGGGCATCTGGCTGGCTAACCATATGGGCCTCGATGGAGCAGAGACCATTGGCTCTGGTAGGCTTGAAGGAAGTGTCCCTACAGCCGTGGACTCTGCCTTTGACTTGACACAGTGTTAGCGAATGGCGACTTTGGCCAGTCTCTGTTGAGCCAGTCTGGCACAAATATCACCAATCGAGCGACGGCTGATTGAAGGGTTTAAGAAGCGGTTTTTTGACTTGATCACAGCCCTTGAGCATATTTTACTGAATTCTTGTCTCCCAACAGTACCGCTATACAGATATTTGCGGAGGATAGGCATGGCAACCACCTGGTAGGCTTGAAAATGTGCAGGCGACATTAGAGGGTGGTTGGTCTGGCGATTCAGACTAACGAAGAGCCGAATGAGGTTGATGCAGGACTTATTGCGAGTCTGGACCTCATATGTAGGCAAATGCCAGTCCAGCTATATCACAGCACCACCTTGCACCGTGAACGGCTCGAGCCCGGGCTATGTGGTATTAATTACCTTCGATATCAATAGAGATCTTTGTAATATGCTGCTGAAGCATTCTCACTCCATTGATCGACTGTGCTCCGTAGTTCGGCGTCGGGTCGCAGCTACAAAGGAGTACTTATCCCTGAGTCTGAAAATAGGAGTCGCGACGACAAGTGGCGCTTCTTTCCTCAAACAGGATATGGCCTGTTGGGGTGCTTGGAAGACGCGATTCACCCCCAGCATAGCCACGAAGGTAAGACACGATGACCTTGTGAATTGTAGCAAGAAACAATCTATTGTCGTAGATGTGAAATATAGTCGTAAACCCATCCACTCTTGCTCATCATGCCTGCGATTGTAACGTCTCTCCGCCCCGTCGTCGAGATTAAAGTGTATATTAGTCCTTGATCATTGGGTCGGCGTCATAATATTGCGGCATGTAGCCGAATGCATTACGACATGCCTGCTTCGTTGAAACCAAAGCCATCTTCATCTTTCCACGAAGATGTTGGAAACCCAAAGATCATGATCATAAACACCCATGCCTGCAAGTACCCCTTCCAACGGCCGTGATGCCAGTAGTCCAGAACTCCATTCCTCACTGGGCGACAATAACAGGTCAGAAATCCTCATCAGATCGATCTCCATCATCCGTGGGTGTCTCAAGTCTACCAACTTCTTCACATGTGATCTGGTAACTTTCGTCACCGTCTAAGTCTATGACCGTACCTGTGTTTAGGTCATTGGCACCACAAAATGTCCATTTCGGCCTCCCTGCGGAGTCCTTTAGGTGCGACCCAGACCTGGCAAACTTTTTATATTTGAAATGCAACCCTCCCATAAAGACGACCTTCCTGTCGCCTTGTTGCGCCTGCGAGTGTATCCAGCCGCTGTCCGTGCTGCTCTCGTACCAGTCTGCATCGGGCCCCAGCTCGCCAGCCCCTACTATTCTCGCTTTGAATCCGATTGTTATTTGCTTCTCTCTTGCTGTCCATGCATTCAACGAACACCGCGCCGTGGAATAAATCCATCTCACCACCCACAGCCCATGTTCTCGAACCTCTGGTCGCACCTCCAATATTGTCGTTGAGTTCTCGGCGACCCAGTCTCGAAACGGCTGATCGAAGTAGAGACTCGCGCCAGATGGGCGACTCGGTCATCAAGATACCGCCAAACTCGTCTTCAGAGGAGTAACGGTAAACGACTGCAGCTTCTGCAGGAACTCCCGTTTGAGCCCTGCTTTGTCGTCCGCACCGTCAGCCACAACCCAATTTCACGCGAAGAAAGAGGGCTCACGAGACAGCAGCTTCGGCGCCTAAACGCCTGCCTTTGACAGCATCTTAACATTTCGGTCCCCATGAGATGTCGTGGTCGTCCGGGGCGAATTCCAATGGCTTCCGCGGATCCATGAAGCCTTTCTCCTCCAGGTCCTCTATCTTGTTGAGGTCGGCGACAGGGTTCCATTGCCCGTGCTGATCGATATAGCCGCACACACCGGGCTTGACGATGGTTCTGGAAGTAAGCTCGTATAATGGATACCCATAGTCGTGGCGCTTGGTCATCTGTTCCGCATAAACCTCATGCAGCTTCCCTGGTGGGGACATGATGTTGGAGCTGTCCTTCAGGCCTTGGAAAAAGGGATCTGGAGTCCTGACTGAAGGAACCTGGGAGGCCTATTTTGGTATCCTATCTGCAGCCTAGTTGCCGTTACCCCTATATTAAAAAACGGCGCAACTCCGGACAAATTTTGTCTTTCCGCACAAACCCCACCAAACTTTGTAGGCTACAACTGCCAATTGACATAGAAGGGTTAACCTGCCAACTGAACACACTCCCCAAATGAACAGCTTATAAGGCTGAACTGTGGCTTGAAATATCATTTTTGAGAAGTCATTTTATGAGAAAGCTTTGTATATGAAACTTATATAAATTTTGATTTTAGGAAGATTTTGTATAAAGCAATTTTCAGTAGCTCGCGTGGTTATAAAGATTTAGAGGGGGTGTTCTATTGGGGAGTTTATTCAGTTAGGGGGTTAACCCTTCTATATAAACCCACATAACCTTATAATACCATCTCGTCGCCAGAATAGGCAATTATAAGGCTGCGGATTCGATTCTCTTAGTGTTTTATGCGTTAACTAACTTATCCTAGGTGGAAATAGCTCCGAACCTCTCGATCTAGTAGAAGGATCGTATTTAATAGTAGGTCTTTAATAATATACCTGTTACAGAGATCGTACGCATTGAGCGTGTATATAAAATAATAGTCTATCGTATTATCGATAACCTTCTCGCCTTCGGGTCGTATATAGCTCTACCGTTAATAAAGAGGGGGAGGCTACTTAGTATTCCACCCGCTACTAGGATTAGTTTAAGAGGGTTTATCGAGAGTAAACTATAGGTATATTAGGATAAGATATAGGACTATCTCTTCGATATATAGGATATATTCGTCTATTAGTCTACGGTCGTAAATACTCTACGGTCTATAAAGATTAGTAGGAAGAACCTTCGTCGTATAGCCTCTAAACGGTTATAAGTCTATCGCGACTCCTACTTTCTCGAAGTTAGTAGATATACCTACGATATACTAGTATATCTAGATAAAAGCGCCGCTAATAAGTATACTATATAGAGGAAGAGGGAGTATATAGCGTACGGGATTAGGCTATTAATCTCACGACCTCTTAAACGCTCTAAGAGGTTTAGTATACTCCCTACTTACACGAGCGACGGTATTCTTTACTATACGATCTACTAAGGGAGTATTAATAGTTTACGGTTTCGACGGTTCTTAAAGCGATAGGTTCTACCTCTATATACTCCGTTCCCTAGGCCTAGGTCGGTACTTATTATAGATAATTACTCTACTTATTATACTACTAGCGTACGAGAACTATGCGAAAGAAAGGGCGTTATTCTACTATATCTACCTCCGTACTCGCCTAATTTTAACCTAATTAAGGAGTTCTTCTCGGTCTTAAAGGCCTAGTTAAAGAGATACTATAAGTTAGCCGAATATTACTCCTTCGCGGAGTTCCTAGAGTATGCGGTTCGGGTATATAGTAGTGGTAAATACGCTAAGGCCTATTTTAAGTATATAGGAGTATCTATCGACGACGATAAGAGTATATTTACGGAGTATAAGTAGGAGCATTATATTAAAGACAATAATTACGAGTTTTTAGAGATAGATTAGAGTTTTCTAGCGTAGTTTACGCGAGAATATAGCGAGAATATTTACTATAATACTACATACTATATTCTTACCTAAATCTATTAATTTTAAGACCGTTTTAATACGCTCATTCGGTTCTATAAAGTGTATTATTTACTTTTTTTTAAATCGTTACTATTAGTTAATCGCACTAAAGAATAACTTTTAATAATATAGTATTAAATGCTAAGTATTACGGGGCCGGGGGGGGCCGACGCTAATTATAGATCCTATAGAGCCTCGTAGAGCCTTACTACTACACTAAAATCTATATATATTTAGGTATATTTACCTTCCCCGTCACTACTAAGGCTATCGCTATATATGAATTGCCTAAGATTAAAGGCCGTAGGGGGAGAACTATATAGAGTATCCGATAATAGGGTCTTAGGGCTACTACTAGGCTAGTAGTCGCGCTCGAAGACGAAATTTTTCACCTCTTTAGTAAGTCTCCTTCCGAGGCCTCCTAGGACTCCTAATTATCGCTATTCTCCTACCTCTATTCTCCGTATTTACTCTAGATCTAATAGCTCTCTATTAACCTTCTTATATATATCTCGTATTACTACTTCTTCGCTACGGTTTTTCTTAATATACTAATTAAAATATACCTTTCTTAAGTCGCTAGTGTTACTATCGGCCCGTATAGGGCTACTTAGTAGAGGGTCTTAATAAGGCCCCCTACCTAATGGGTTCGATTATAACGTCGCTGTTCCTAGTCTCGATAGGAGCTTATACGGCCTAGATAATTAGCTAGGAGCCATCGGATATTGCGGTTCTTAGTACGACGTCGATATATACTAATTTATATAGTGGGGAGAATATCTATAAAACTATTATTAATACGCCGGATTCTCGTACGTATAGTTTATAAATGCTGCGTTCTAATAGGGTGAAGCCTACTATTGCTATTACTGCTATAGAGGCTATTGTTACTATAGAGGCTGTTACTACTATTACCTTAGAGGCTGTTACGGAGTAGGTGGAGTAGGTATATTAGGTATCTTATTATATATATAGATTAGTGGCTATAGGGCTACCTAGGATTTTACTAACTCCTCCTTAATATAGGTCTTCTTCTTCGCTATAGTAGCCTTCTAAGCCTTCTTCTTTAATATATACTTTACCGTTAGCGAAGGCGAATTAGCCCTTTC
>JAABUP010002799.1_pt1 | contig 32613 bp, 37 predicted proteins | sample 5559201 | NCBI WGS metagenome assembly JAABUP01 (sample SAMN10711887, study PRJNA513373) | rock metagenome | isolation source: Antarctica rocks | place: Antarctica
GAGGTGGGCGGATTTGGGGGTGGATGTGGTGTGGGGGAGATGACGAGTTCGCGCCACTGGGGGGAGGTGGATGCGGCTGATTTGCGAAGAGGGGCGGGACCGGTGGGGGTAGGAATGGGTAGAGGGCTTTCTGACGGCGAGGGAGCTACGGACTGGAAGGCGTGGATGGGGAGGGCGTCGAGGAACTCGTGGGCGAAGATGAATGGGGTTTTGTCGGTGTCTAAGGATAGGATGAGTTCGGGGAAGAAAATTGGGGGTTAAGAGACTTACCTTTAGGCACAAACCTGATATCTTCGCACCAGACTACTGGCACGTTGAAGTACTTACTTGTACTTCGGAATCCTATGTCGACTTCTTCCATTGGTGCATCTCCGCACAGGAGCCGCTTTTGTGTGTTCCGGAGAGATGGACTAGCCTCGACGAGATAGATTGCTTCGATACTGGAAGCTAAGGGTTTGAAGTTCCGTATAGTCTCTAACGATTTCAACATCGCTCCAGGTGTCAAATTTTCTTGATGCGAGGTAACATACCCGCAGCATATCATCCATCAGTGTCCCCCTCCCAGGTCCTAGCTCGACGAGCTCAACTCCGCTGGACTTCTTTCCTTGCGCCATCCATTCTGTGACAAGCCAGATTCCAAGGAGCTCCCCAAAGATCTGCGAGATTTCGGGTGATGTGATGAAGTCCCCCTTTTGCCCAAATTGATCTTTGTCGTCAGTTCGGGACATGTAGTATCCGCCTTCTGGAGAGGTGAGGCATTGTCGCATGTACGCAGCAATAGAGATGGGCCCAGTAGTCTGACTCGGTCAGCAAAGGTACTCGAAAATCATCATCGACATTGACTTACTGTGATAGCTCCAGCAAGGTTTTTCGCCAGTGTTGTCGACCATTGTCGACTTTGCGTCGATGACCATCTGATACTGGTGCTGACCACCCCTGGAAGTTGCTGGCTCAATGCTACCCGTGAGCAGCAGTAGACGGATCTTAGAAGTCTTGACCTCATTGCAGAGGGCTCTTAACTGGTTCTACTCCATATTGCGCCTGGACAAGGACGATAACAATGTACTTCGGCAGTCGTTGAATTATTGAGCCTGTGGGAGTCGACATCGAAAGTCCGCACTAGCCCGCAACGACAAAACGTCGCGAGCGCATCACAGCTCTTCAAGCATTCCGACCCTCAGACAGCACCATGTCAAGCAAATCGAAGTCGCGCTGGGTAGATAATGAGGAGGACGCAGCGGCCGAAGCCCAAAGAAAGCGCGAGAAAGAAGATAGGAAGAGAGCGAAGGCTGAGAAGCAACATCAATTAGAGGAAGCTAAGAGGGCTCGACAGCAGCAACCCGCAGACGTTGTGCCGGCAGCGTTTGAAAGTATAGCTGATCCTGACATCAATGGCACCAATGGGGACCTCGAAAGGCCAACAAAGAGACGGAGACTGTCACCAGACGCGAGTACGGGTCAGCAAGATCTGCCGCCTGCAAAGCTACTCCGATTCCCAGCACCAGAATGGGGACCATGTCGGCATGTGGATAACTTCGAGAAGCTCAACCATATTGAAGAGGGATCATATGGGTGGGTATCAAGAGCAAGAGAGTCTGCTACAGGCGAAGTGGTGGCCCTGAAGAAGCTGAAGATGGATAACGCAAATGACGGCTTTCCGGTCACTGGATTACGGGAGATACAGACGCTCATGGAGTCGCGGCATCCGAACATTGTCAATCTCAGAGAAGTCGTTATGGGGGATGGCATGGACGAGTAAGTGGCTACGCGCTTGTGACCCTATTCAATTGCTGATCTTCAAGACCAGTATTTTCCTCGTCATGGACTTCGTCGAGCACGACCTTAAGACCCTACAAGAAGACATGCAAGAACCCTTCCTTCCTTCCGAGATCAAGACTTTGCTCCTCCAGCTTGTCTCGGCGACCGACTATCTCCACAGCAATTGGATCTTACATCGTGACCTGAAGACGTCGAACCTGCTCATGAACAACAGAGGCCAAATGAAAGTTGCAGATTTTGGCATGGCAAGATACTACGGCGCTCCACCACCGAAGATGACGCAGCTCGTGGTGACGCTATGGTATCGAGCACCAGAGCTCCTGCTAGGGGCGGAGACGTACGGGCCTGAGGTGGATGTGTGGAGCATAGGGTGCATATTTGGAGAGCTTTTGACGAAAGAACCACTACTACAAGGCAAGAACGAAGTAGGTCAACTATCGAAGGTAGGAAACGACTTCTCGCTGCGGTCTCTGTGTCTCGATACTAACTGACATGCCCCTGCAGATATTCGAACTGTGCGGCATACCTACAGAAGAGAATTGGCCAGGCTTCAAGCGTCTGCCGTACGCAAAATCCCTCCGACTCCCTCGCACACAACAAAACGTTGGTGCCGTCATCCGTGCCAAATTCCCCTTCCTGACCTCTGCCGGCAACGAGCTTCTCACGTCCCTTCTAGCTCTGAATCCAGCACGTCGTCCGACCGCAAGCGAGGTACTGGCACACCCATACTTCAGAGAAGATCCGAAACCGAAGTCGACCGCGATGTTCCCAACCTTCCCTTCGAAAGCTGGCCAGGAGAAGCGGAGGAGGATTGTCAGTCCGAGTGCTCCAAAAAGGGGTGAGGCTCCCAGACTCGACGGACAGGTGGCGGACTTCAGCGGCATTTTTGCTGGAAGAGAGAACGAGGAATCTGGAGCTGGGTTTCAATTAAAACTCATATAGACGCACTGCGGACCGGCATGGCACATTCAGCCTGCGCGGGTCAGGAGTCCACCATGAGTCTATTGTACCTGTTTTGGAAAGATTCCCACAGCTATATCAATATTAATCATCTCGGGGCACCTGGGCCGTGTATGGTGTATCGCGAATGCGTCTCCATCTAAGCTGAAGACTAACCAAAGAAGGAGCCTCTGGTGCCTAAAAAGGAGGAACCTAGAGCTCTACGACAAGCCCAAAGATCCGAGATCGCAATTTCACCTAGCTCTGTACTTGTCAGTGCCAACATCCACGTCGCGGCTCTGCCCCTAACCCTGACCTGTTCGTGGGAAAATCCCAATCCTAGCTATCATCCTCGATACCTCCAGACAATCGGTGTTCTCAAGGTATTCAAATGGTAATACATCTCATGACATTCAATGATGGTTGCTTGAATTGTGATTCTCGTTGAGCTTCTATATGTACTTTGATGTCCCTGAAGTTAGGGTGTCTCTTCTCTTCACACTGGTGTTTTATGATGGTGTGATGTCTCGTTCTTCGGGCCCGGCAGAGGGACGCGTGATGTTGGATAGGAGGGTATAGATTTGGGGCCGGAGTGATATCTGCGTTGTGTAACATGCTTGTTCTCTTCTTACTGATTGAGATATGTGAGTGAATACAAATGTATGCTTGATTCTGTAGGTCTTCAAAAGAAATAGGGGAACTCTGGTGGAATCCATACTAGCCTATACGAACTCATTGAGGGAACGACCACAGAGCTGAGCAGAAAGTAACGAATTGCATAGTGTGATAAGTCACTATGAATACGACTGGCTCTGTTAGGGTTACCAATGTTAGGGCTGGATTGTTTGACGTTGTCAACATGGGATTGGAGTACCTCGAGATCGAAGATATATGCGTGGAGCTATGTATCAGAGTATCAAACAGCTCGTTCCCTGTGCCGCCGCCCCATTCTCCCATGTCAGCCGTTGACGTTCTAACCACCCAATCAATGCCTCCGAACGCCAAAAGTCTTCGAACAAGGAGCCCAAAGCCCATCCCTACGCCCACTTGCGGCTATGCTCATTAAAAATTCCATAGTAGATGTTGTGCGAACTACATTTCATCTTTCCAATCTTCGCCTGTATGTCGCCAGTCTTTGCAAAATCCCAGCCACGACCGATAAACACATCTCACCTTCCGCTTTGTGGAGTCGCCCCCAGGAGCGGAAACCTCGACAGGTGTCTTCGACGCTGCCGACGGGTCCAAACATACCAGACCGAACCAAGCTTCGCTAGTACATGAATTCGTGCTCGCTAGCTGTGAAGAGGCTGATCTTGAGGTTGGCGGTGATGTTATAGAGTGGCTTTGTGTAGTAGTAGGTTGGTCATGGCACCCCCAAAAAAGACCTGGTGTTTCACAGCGGCTGCTGACAGCAGAGGTCGGTTTCAAAGTTTGACTAGAAACCCAATGACTAGTTGGCTTGGATGATGTTGTCAATGTTGGTTTAGGCGTTGCCCCTGTTTTTGAGGTGTCCGTGGGGTCATTGCAGCCAAACCAGCCAGGCGTTTTGCAGCTGGTGGTGGTCGATGTGGCTGCACTAGTGGTCGTAGATGTCGAACTGACAGTCGTAGTTGTAGACTCGTCGAGACAGCCCCACCAACCGGGCGTTTTGCAGGTAGTTGTGCGAGTTCGCGTTTTTGATGTGCTGGTTGTGCGTGACGTGGTAGTATCCGAGCCATTACTCTCAAAGAACTTCCAGTTGGAACAATCAACACATTCGGTGTCGGCAGTACACGGCGGGACCTCATCGTAGGCTTCAATCACATTTTTGATGACCCCTCGAATCTTGTGCGTTCCGATACCCACTCTCCAGCCCTTATCTTCCACAACATCATATACACATCTTTGGCCAGTGTGACATTGAGATTCAAAGGCATAGCCGCCCAAAGTACAAGCAGCCGTGGCACCGTTGCATGATCCCATAAAGACAGGATCGGCAGTATGACCAATATGGTAAGCGCCAGTATACTCCCTACTTTGCTGAGCACCAGGTCGTGAACCTGGCGGTGCAGGTAGACCCAGCCGAGTGGCAGCGAGAGCTTCACCAGGAGCTTCGATTGTAACAACCGGAAGTCCAAATGCCAACCCCAGTAGACTGCTCACTGCCCCGCCCAGAGAATGGCCCGCAAGCCACACGTTCGAATCCGGATAAAGGGCCGTAACATTGCCGTACAGATCGATGGCTGCTCGATAGTACCGATTCTCCTTCTTTAGCGCCTTGACAAGGCATGTTTGGTTGCAGGTATATGTTGTTGAGTAGCAGTCGCACACCTGTCTCCACATATACTGGCCCCCTTGGGCGCAACAACAGCTAAAGAACAGATTATCGTTAACTTTGTCATTGGTGGTAGTCTCTGTACCGTCGAAGACCGCCGGCGATGTGCCTTTCAGGCCGATGACAATCGTGGAGTTTGTCTTGTCCGCAAATATGTGGCCCCGTAAGCCGTCTCCTTCCCAGCCAAAGCTTTCTGTGTAATTAAATCCGCCATTCACATCCTCCCACTCGCCGGTCTGTGGTTCCAAGATGTACGCATCAGATGTCATCTTCGCCAAGCTAAGGACTGTCTCTTTGTCCGTAATGCTTGGTCCAGCAACTTCATCGATTGTCCACGCCGACGGCGAGAGCACAGAGACACCTCCATTTAATCGGGCCGCAGCGAGAAGAGGTTCGATAGTGGATATCCGTCTGTCTGAAAGACGTTTTATGGTAAGGGGTTTCGATCGAGCGCGAAGTGGAGTCGCGATTTCTTTCGATGGGCCATCGTCAAGGGCGATCCATAAGGGTTTGTTAGATGCAACATCCAGGCGTCTATGAAGGTTTGGATAAAGATAAGTCCCGTGGTGGAAGACGTGTCTCAGTGTCTAGTAGGCTCATCGTCGTTAGCACATGGTTGCCTGCCGCTCAGGCTCCCGCCCCCACTCCGCTGTTGGACACTTACGAACTGAAGCGCGTCCTCCTGTATATCTGCAGTATGATCCGTATCAACGGGTAAGGAAGGAGCGAGAATAGGTATTTGAGGTTTGTCGTCTTGTTGATCGCTCGAATGTGCAGCAGTAGGCGCTATAGACGTTGACGAAATCGCGAGGAACAGTAGCAATAGGCTGGCGGTGACTTTACCGGCGGAGTGACAGGTTCGTGATGCGGATCTCTGGCCAGCCATAACTCCAGTTCGATAAAGCTTGAGGACTGGGCTCAGGCTCGATAAGCCTCTCACTTCTGGTGCTTGAAGTGGTGATGGCCATGTGAATAGGTAGTCATGGTCGGATGATCACATCGACTCTAGCACAGGATTGACTAGGGGAGCCGAATGCGTCACCGTACCAGAATTAGTCAGCTAAGTACTAGTGGCTTGGCGACGGCAGGCGCACATGCTCCTTGCAGTCTAGTACTTCTACTTCAAATTCATTGCAGTTCTCTATTCCGTTGCGCTTCTTCAGTCAGAGACATCACGGACTAACACCTGCTGATGTCTCTCCCTTTAATCATTTGATTCTGTCCTTGCTGACAGTACACTCGTTCCCATTCTTTGTACAAATCTTGAGGGCTCTCGGAACGCTGGCGCATCATGTCTCAAGGTACGAATCACCATATCTCTCCTACGGTGATTTTCTTAATGAGGTTCTCCTTTAGCTCTCCTGACACTGGGACCATTCGTTCTTTTCTTAATAGTGGACAGACCCTAAAACCTACGACACTGATGATGGCGCTCGAATCTCTAGAGCCTGTCATTTCCGCACCAAACGCTCGTTCAACCATAGACCATGGTTCACGACGTTCCCGGACACTGCATGTGTCGAAGTCCTTCTCTCGTCTTGAGCCTTCGACTTCTAGTCCTTTGATAGACAGGCGAGCGAATGTCTCGCAAAGTGAAGCTATCTCTGAGATCCTTGTTCCGGAGAAAATCACACTCTCGCCGGAAAGTGAACAAGCAAGGCTAAGAGGGGACATCTTCGAGAAGTCGAACTCGGATGATGAAGCAAAGCCTGGGAAAGACCAAGCTGTAATCTCTGGGTCTTCAGTGGATCTGTCGGAAGGTTTCAACGATTTACCTATTGAGCTGATCAGTTTGACTGATAGGTTAGAGAACGTCGAAGGATCTAAAGGACAGGGTTCACTGACTTCGCATGATAGGTTCATCGACTCTTTGACTGCCAAAGTCTACTCTACCCCTCCTTCGATAGACGATTTGGCAGATTTGTTTCAAGACTTCTATATCGGCGCCGCAGCGCACATTTCGACCCATATATCTACGCTCTCTTCGAGACAACACCGAGAAAAATCTCCGAATCCATCTACCTCATCGAGAAGCTCTAGTACAGCGAATCTTGGAAACAGAGTAGGATCAAGAACCTCGAAAGAGTCACTCAATTATGGAGAGAAGCCAGGACCCGAGCAACAAATGTTAACGACCACGGAAATAGCGGACAAGAGGAGAGCAAGGAGAATGCTGGAGCAAAAGCGTCTGGCCTTGGAAGAAGCTGTAGAGAGAAGAGCTTGTGAAGGTGTTTACGATAGAATTTGGCGTCATCGTAGTACGCTGGATGAAGTCAGGGATGAGAAGCTTCGATCGAGAACGGCTGCACTGTCGCTGGTCGGCATTGGGCTCAAAGAATTAGGAGTCGATACCAATCCTGCTGCGGATGATGTACAAGCAAGCACCTCGGATCGAGAGACTCAGATCCGCGAGTGGCTCTCTGGCGCCAGGAAAGGCTTGATCAAGATGAATGATGAAAGATACCCCTTGGGAAAGCTTCAGCATCTAGCAGCAGCCCACAAGAGCATCGTCGATGTGTTGTCGAAGATACAAACATCCTCTTCATCTGCTGATGAAATCCTGCCAACAATGATATACACACTTCTCACCACCCCACAGGAAGGCATTAATATTATCAGCAACCTTCACTTCACTCAGAGATTTCGGGCAGTCAGTAAAGTTGATGGCGAAGCGGCGTATTGTCTCACAAATCTAGAAGCGGCCATCAGTTTCCTCGAGACCGTGGATCTGGCTAGTCTGAGAGCTGATGAAGCACTGGAGGGACCATCAAAATCAAATAGCCGGCCATCAACTCCACTGACGGAGAAGATCCCTTGGGTCCCGTACCGACCATCGTCTCCAAGCCTGTCGTCACCGGTTATAACTCCTGCTGTGGGAACATATTCAATGCCTACTACTGCGACGTCCAATAAGCCTCTACCTTCACCTGCCTCATCACGGCCTTCACCACCAACATCTCCGCTCCATCAACGACGGCTGAGCCACCTGCTTCAGCCCTCTACAAATGCTATTGGAGCCGCCAGCGATGCAGTCAGAACAACTGCTGACCAGGGCTTCAAGAATATCAGCAACACGTTGGACAATAGTTTCAAATTTTTGTTTGGGCGTCTTAAAGAGCAAGAGATCAGCGGTGATGGCAGTGGCGCTGTTATGATACCCAAAACTCTTGACGATGTACGCAGATTAGTCAGCCCCACACAGCAAGTCGAGGATAACGGTAGCGTGAGCGGTGCGGTTTCAATCTCAGAACAACCTGAATGGCATATTCGTGGAGCCAATGTGAACAATGAGGACAGAATGCTAGACCTTATCGGTGGACGCAAGCAGACAAGAGAACGTAGCGTTGACAGCACGCAAAGCAATGGTAGCGGAAAGCGTGCTTCCTTTGCCACGGATAATGGGCAAGGGAATACGCCCGCTGCGCTCTCGGTGTCGGCGCCTGGCAATGCTGCAATGGAGTCAATGCGGAATCTCGGCAACACACTCAACCCTCTAAATCGACTGGCCGGTATGAATGTCATGCGCGGTTTTGGCAGGACTGCTTCAAACACACCACCTGCGATACCTGCGTCCGCCGAGAAGTTCAAAGAGTTGGGAGCCGGGGATGTAAAGACTCCTGCAGAACCACAATACGAAACAACAAGAGTGGCAAGGATGGCACCCCCGATTCAGCGCTTCTTAGATATCGATGGCCCCGGAGATCTGAAGATCACTGAAGTCACGGAACTTCTGGAGGATTATCGGCGTTTGGCTCGTGCACTGCACGATATGCGTGCATTCTCATTACAGTTCTGATGAAAATGTCTCTTGCTAGATTGGCGTTATTGTCACGGCCGTGGCACTGGACTTTTCAAATATATTCTGCATTCCTGACGGGTTCACTGGGCGGTCTGGGGACATTGACTTCACTTAGAGGCTTCTGATTTCTTGGCATATGCTACAATTTGACCTTACCGAAACCTCGTTGGTGGTTCAATTGAGGATCAGCGAGAGAGACATTACTTTAGACGCACATGTGAACGACGCAGTCACATGCAGAAGCTAGAAGCACAGAAGTAATCAAAGGTACCTTACCTAGGTATTATCGAAGAATCACTTTGAAAGCTTCCCATTAGAGCGGAGCAAGATTGCTGTGTTTTGACCGCTAAACTCAAGAGTGTGCTCAAGGATGGGAACCTCATTGGTTAGCCCAACGTCAAGTCCATCGCTAAAGTTGATTGCTTCAACCAGATGCTCAGCTTGCTTCATCCACATGTTCGAGCGAAGCTTTGATCGGCAATACAGAAACGTCTCCAGACATGGCCACCAATGAGATGGCACATCGATATCATGAATGCAAAGTCTATTTCCCATCCGCCGCTAGAAGGAATGACCTGCGTTCGCAACAGTGCCCGGTCAATCGAGAGACGAATACCTTAGGTCAAGGCGCTCCTGTTGGACCCCGAGTTGAGCCTGCATGACGTTAAGCGGATGAGTTCAATTTGTTGACTGCCATGTGCAATGATGAATGGTGGTAAGCTGTCTCTGATGCGATATCGCAGCCCATGGAGGGGCATAGTGGGGCAGCCTGATCAGGGAGTTGAGAATCCTTTTGTATTTCATAATCTCTTTCGCCTTACTGTTCGATTCCAAAATATGATCATTTGTTTCTATGGCCTTCGTCCAATGGGTGCCAGCTGAGAAGATGCCACACTCATACTTCTTTCTCGACCTTACATCCGTTAGCACAATACTCAACATCCATCATGTCCAGATATTAGCTGTTGCCTGCGCAGTGCTCGGCATTATTGGCTTGGTCTTTGCGTTTGCACTTCAAGGGCCCAAAGATACATCTGATTCTCCGAGTCTGGTCCGGTCTTTCGGAACGTTCTTTTACGCTAGTTTCTTGAAACCTCATACCGGCGATAGCAGTGGGACCGGCCAGCAAGCCGCACTTGAGAGCTTTTACAAAGCACAGGTGGTTTTTGATTACCATTATCTGAGTTATCGAGCTGACATTGTGGACCTGAACAGGCTGACGTATACGATGCGACTCGTAAGAGACTTCTTCGGGGTCGAGAGGACATGCTGGGTCTTGTGGCAGCACAATTGAGGCACAAAGCAGGAAAATACGGATGCGGGCATTCGAAGCCGACATGGGTGGATGTGAGTCTGTTGAAACTACTCATATTTCCCTCGTCTCATGCTAAGGGTAGGCCAGATTGGTGGTGGGACCGGATACAACATTGAGGCTATGCAAGCATATGTCGACGTGCCGAGCTCCTTCTCAAACGTGTATCTCGTCGATCTATCCCCTTCTCTCTGTGATGTGGCTCGTAAACGTTTTATTCGTCTCGGATGGAAGAACGTCACGGTGGTCTGTAAGGATGCTAGGGCTTTCCGATTGGAAGACCAGGCGCATCATCTACAGGATGAGAGAGCTATTACGCATCTTTGGGACAATGCCTACGACCTGAACACCGGTCCTGTCACTGGAAGGGCTGACCTCATCACGCTGAGCTATAGCCTTTCGATGATACCTGGTATAGACAGCTCGGCTATGATGAAGGCAACCAGAAAGTTCTGACATGAGTCGCACAGACTTCTATTCCGTTGTCGACTCTCTCTCCAACTTGCTACACCCATGGGGTACAATTGGCGTCTGCGATTTTTATGGTAATGCTTGGTCTATAGATGACACGTGAGAACGCTGATCTGGAAATAGTACAAAGCATCGTTGATTGTGTCTCGCGTAACTATACCGGAGGAGTCTTCAACAGACACGTCAACTGGCTTGGGCGTGTGTTCTGGAGGGGTGAGCATGGGTTGTCTACCTGGTACATACATTCAATGTCTAATATACACTCAGCTTGGTTCGATGTCGACCGGGTGGGATTGGAAGCCGCCAGGAGGGACTACCTGGAGTACCGCTTCGGCACTGTTCTTTCGGCGAGCGACAGAAACTACCTCCTTGGCGGGTCAGTGCGATCGTAAACTTTCATCGCGGACATACGTCTAACACTTATGTTGATCATAGCATTCCCTACTATATATGGGTAGGATGTCCGAAACAGCTGGCCGCTTCTTCGACAAGTTCATCTCAGTATCCACGCGAAGTAATTGAGCAACTCGATGCCGCCATAACCGAATCGCCATATTTGTCTCCGAGTCATCATACAGGTAATGCCTACCGCGCTGTCGAGAAGGCTACCCCCGAGATTCGATCAAAAGCATATGAGTGTGCAGTAATCAATTTAGCGGGAAATCTGCCCTTGCCCAGCAGTTTCTATCAGCATCACCATTGGCGTATCCACTACGATGACCAGTTGCGCAAACACCTGCGATTCGGTAACGAATACATCTACGCTTTTACGTGGGAAGATCCTCGAGTGGATCACCGTTTGCTCAAGATCGGTGAAGACGATGTTATTTTGTGTATTACCAGTGCTGGAGACAATGTGTTGGATTATCTATTGAGTGGAAATCCTCGACGAATCCATGCTGTCGACCTTAACCCCAATCAAAACCACTTACTCGAACTGAAGGTAGTTTCCTTCCAGGCATTGTCTTATGCAGACTTCTGGCAATTATTCGGTGTTGGCAAACACCCCAAGTTCCGTGAGCTCCTCATCTCTAGGCTCAGTCCGTTTCTGTCCAGTCGAGCTTTGCAGTACTGGCTCGTTCATTCAAAGATTTTTACCTCGTGCAGCGGGCATGGCTTGTACGAGTCGGGAGGCTCAGGTAATGCCTTGAGACTTGTCCGGTGGCTCTTCTGGTCTCTTGGGTTGAGTAGGGAGGTTACAAAGCTGTGCGAAGCCAAGACGCTCAATGAACAACGAGAGATCTGGTCCTATAAGATTCGCGGCGTACTCCTGAGCCGGGTATTGAGCTGGACTGTAATTGGAACGGAATGGTTTGCCTGGAAGGCAGCCGGAGTACCTCGGCCGCAACGCAAGATAATTCAGACTGATCACCTCGAGCAAGAAGGTGTAGCATGCGCAGCTGCTCCAAGGTCGGACCTCGGCGGCCAGGCCATGTGGGAATACCTTGTAAACACTCTGGATCCGGTGGTGAAAAATACTTTGATTGGCGAAGACAACTACTTTTATCTTTTATGTCTGCAAGGGCAGTACTCCAGAAGGTACGGCTAGACTTGATCTACTCTTTAAGGCTTACTAACACATTTCATAGATGCCATCCAACATATTTGACGCCGAAGTCTCATGCCAAGTTGTCCCGACCTGGGGCTTTCGACGGCTTACGCATGCATACGGATTGCTTTGATGAGATATTAAGCCACATTTCACCAGGGACTCTGACCATTGCCGTTGTAGGGCTCCCATATCTTCGCCCTCCAACAGATCGCTGATTAGTCATGCAGGTAATGGATAGTATGGATTGGTTTTCTCCGAAGGCACCCGATGCCGAAGTACAAGTCAGGGCTCTCAATGTCGCGCTCAAGCTTGGAGGACGTGTCCTTCTTCGATCCGCAGGGGTCAAGCCATGGTACACCAAGGCATTCGAAGAGCACGGCTTTTCTGCCCGACGGGCGAGTGCAAGAGTTCCAGGATCATGCGTCGATCGGTATGTTCACCAATTTTTCTTCAAGTCGGCTCGCCACTGACATAGAATCAGTGTCAATATGTACGCCTCAACATGGATCTGTACAAAGGTTGAGGAACTGCAAATATCAGAAACGGAAGGCTTCGAATCGTCATTAGAGCTCATGCGGAGTGTCAGCAACGCATCAAGCACTGTCGAGAGACTTGAAATATGACTAGCTCACCATGTAGACCGCCAGGAAACTTCTACCATTCCTTGGAGCTCGCATACATGTCCGCAATCAGCGGGAAGTCTGGTGTTCCCGATCTTGTCGACCCAGGTCATTAATCATCGCCTCCTAGCCATTGGTACTTCCTCAAGAGATCACAACCGAACGCCCACTCAGGCCGACGTCAATAGAGATGGAGCAAGAACTCCAACGCCGCATGACTGGAATTCCCGAAGGGCAAGAGGGCGAGCGAAAAGTATTTAGTTGTCTCATCTTGCTTTTCAGATACCCTTACTTCTACTTGATATTCTAGCAATAAGCTCGGTCACAAGACTCCATGAGGTAGTCTCAACACTGCCTCAAGGTCTGAGAACATAATCGATACTAAAGTATTCGAGGCCATCCATTGATTTCATCTATGAGCACGGAGGACAGCGGACGTTGACTGAGAATTCGCCGAGACATCGATTCAGTACCGACAACGACGCTGACAAATATTGTCTTGATCACCATCCATACCCTCCTATTACTATTATCACAATCGTTACACAGCAGCCTTAGGATCACGCACCCTCCATCCACATGTGTAACTGCATACGCCGTCCACAACCTTCCCACCATCAACCCCAACTCCTCCTCCTCCTCCTCCTCCTCCTCCTCCTCCACCACTCCCTCCCTCGCTCACTCACCCTCACTTCAACATCAGCATCACCAAAATACCCAAACCCCAACAAGAAAAGCAATGTGTATTCCCCCCTTCCTCAACTTCCTCAAGCCCTCCTCCTCCAAGAACCCCACCACCACCGACCCTCCTCCTCCTTACCGACAACAACACTCCCCGCAAAATCACAGTCACAACAACAATTACGAATATACATTTCGCAATGGCCTTCCTGTAGTCACTCCCGTCGTCCGCGACTTTTCAACAAAACAGGAACAGGAGGTCAGCGGTATGGATGACACAGAGGGAGTTGAGAAAAGGGTCGTGGATCTGGATTTGGCGGGGAAGGGTATGAAGAGGGTTGGGGATGATGCAGGGTGGATGTAGAGAGATGTGTTTGTAAAGACTAGGATAGTAAGGGTTTGAAGGGATGGACGGACTGCGGATGGTAATTTTTTCGGTGGAATTGGCTCTGGGAGAGATGGTTGTGGGAGAAAGGGGAGGGAGGTGGGTGGGTGGTGAGGGCTAGGGCCTGGGGATGGTTAATGTGGAACAAAATTGAGACTGGCAATTCGATCTGTGTTATGGATGAAAGTCCATTACATACTTTAAAGTAAACCTACAGCGGACCGCATGTTTATAGCAAGTGGAGATGAACTCTGTATGAGAGGCTAGCATTTCATGGGATGATTTGTCCCGCTAGACAACACACCGTATGTGCCTACGAAGGTACATATAAGAGTACTCGTTGGATATTGACGTTGTTGCTGTTATTCTAATGTGTGGAAACACGGAAGACTACTAGCGGGCCACGTGAGACCCTAGCACAGAAAATCTGACAGTGCTTAATGCTCTGCTGATCGATCTCTTGATGACAGTGTTGCATTCCGTCATCGTCTTCAGATCCAAGAAAGTGGCCGCCAGCGTAGATCGTGGCGGGGTAGTAGATCGTCGAACTGTGGCTTCGGCTGTTTACGTTTACGTCTGGTCCATGGTTCCTACACGTTGTACCGTATCGAGCAAATCGGTCAGATCCTTCACAGACTCCAGGCCGAACGCGGGAGCAAGATGCGATTTCAGCCTAGACGGCCGTCTGATGCAACAATGGGATAGAGATGAGATCATGAGATCATGATCCACCAAACACAATACCAGAGGCGATCACCGCCGCAATCATTGGATTACCCCTCCAACGGTCATCCTCGCCGTCCAGTGCCCCGCACCATGGATCTGGACGCCTAGAGTATTGTGAAACCCTGAGCTCGAGGCGCGGTTGCTTCCATGCACCGCAAATCATGAACCCTGAGCCTTGCGCAATCGGGTTTGCAGGACGCATGACACACTAGAAACCGGTCATATACCCTGTTCCCGCATCTCTGATAATCCGCATGGGATGTTGGAGCCTTGTAGTGGGGGCTGACGTCAAGCCACTGTGCCCCTCCTTCTGCAGACGGAGGCCTGGACATATAACCCCTCCTTCGGCTCACGAGGACCTCGTACGGAATCACAAGCAACGAGAAATACACCCGATCTCCTAAGTCTTACATTTCCTATCACTCTATTCAAAGTATGGTGCCCTCGTTCTGGCAGTCTTTGACGGATATAGAGCTGACATATTCTAGACACACCGAATACGCAATCATCATGGCTGACAAAGAAGGCAGTGGCGGTGGTAAACAAACCTTTTCTAACCTCCTCCCCACCATCATCCAGCGATGAGGTTGAAGCAAGACGTGGACACCATCATCGATCACCGCAGCGATGATGTAGATCCATCACCTCCCTTCAACTAATCCATCGCTCATCCATCACTCTCACAAAACATCACTATACTTTCTACTCTCTACTCTCTACACACACGAGGAATCAGGTACCCAACCTCCAACGCTAATCCCACAACCTCACTGACAGGCCCCCTCGGCGCCGTAACAGGTCTCGTGAGCGGCCTCGGCAAAGGCGTCGGTGACACCGTCGGCAACGTGGGCAAGGGCGTCGGCGACACTGTGGGTGGTCTCGGCAAGGGCGTTGGCGATACCGTCGGAGGAGCGACCAAGGGTGTGGGCGACACGGCAAAGGGGGTTACTGGTGGAGGAGAAAGTGGTGGGGACTCGTCGAGTGTTGCTGGGAAACCACAGACGGGGCAGAATCCGTTGGGCCTTAGCGAGTAGACTTGAGAGAGGATTGGGCGGGGATTGGTTACACGAGATTTTCGGATGGTGAGGAGGGTTTAGGGTTCGGGTAGTCTGGTATACTGGCTTAGAACATAGCTCCGGCTTGGGATCATACACATTGCTCTTTATCAATCAATGATCGGAGGTGCCGGTATTCACCTTTATCGACGGAAGACTGCACCTTGAACGAAGATTCATGATCCGGACAACATCCACCGCATCAATCCATACCCAACTACTCCCACCCTACTACGCCTTTCACCTTGAACAACCACATCCCCACCCCCTCAACAACTACACCATATTGCCCTCCCCAAATACAATTCAATTCAATCTCCAATCTCTCATCCTCAACCATTCACAACTCGATTTTCACCACCTCACATTCTCTCTTCCCTTTCTCTTTCTCCTTCTCCTTCTCTTCCTCCCTCCCTCCCCGCTCAAAACTCAACCCTTCTCACGGCCGAAAACGACAACCCCTCACCCCACACACAAAACCACCACAAATACCCATCCCCATCAACTCTAACCTACCAAACCATCTCACCTCAATCTCAATCTCAGCACCTGCTCTATTTCATTCCTACAATGTTCTGATCTCTCCTGCATCTTTTCTCTAAAGAGAGACGGAGACGGAGACAGTGATCTGTTGTTTATTGTTTTACGAGAGAGAGAGATTTATGAAGGTAAGTTAAGTGAGAGTAAGAGTCAGCGTAAGAGTAAGAGTGAGAGGCGGGAAAGACGAGGGCGAGCAGGGGTGACGGGTTTGAGAAGGGGGTTGTGAGCGACCGACCGACCGACCGGCGGGCGGACTGCAACCGTACCACACATACAGAGCAGTGGCAACACAGCACCCCAAAGCTCTCGATTAGACATCTCACTCCTCGTCGTCACAGAAAGTACACCCACCCGGACCGTTTTGCCCAACATAACAGAGAGAAGACTAAAAAGGACCCGTCATCGACTACACACTGTGTGATTATAACGACAAAGTACATGTATGATGGTTTAAGCTACGGCGACATACGTACACCCTAGCCTGACGCAACGCGCTCTTGAGGTATTACGGAAGCGAGATACTGCTGCTGGTGCTGCTGCTGCTGCTGGCGAGATATGATGACCAGAAGAGCCCGGCAAGGAGCGGAGAGAGAGCGGATGAAGAAAAGTCGCGGATGGGTGGGATCGATGATGGATGGAGGTCGGAGAGAGTGAGGGGGTTTCGGTGTTTTCAAGCCGTGTGATGTGATGCGGTGCGCGGAAATATAATCCAATCAACACAAGTGGATACTAAGTAATTGCTGCATGAAGGAAGTGAAGAAAGAATGCATGGATGAGCGACGGACCCGAAGGGGAGAGGTGAGAAGAGATGATCATGGGTTTCTGTTGTTTTACGTTGTTCGATGCAGTCGCCCTAGATTGCTGTATCCCCCTGTTGACTCTTACTAAGCTCACTGATGGTTAGTGTAGATGTTGTCAGCTTTCAGACCATTATGCCATGGGAATCAGGGTTATAACGTTCCTTTGTGCATACTTCCTCAACGGGGATATTTGTACATGTGATTTTTTCTTGCTCGACGTTTCACCTATGGTTATAGAGGGCGATACTTCCATGTCGATGCTGCAGAGTCGTCTCGATCGATACGCGGCCAGGTGACAATGAATAAGCTTCACCTCGGAGAGAAAGTGCTATGGAGGTTTAGGTTGATGAGGAGTCTGGGTATCAACATATATGGTATTAATTTCTATAAGAGCATGACCAGCTCATTATGCCGTCCCATGCAATCGATGCCCTAGTATGATCATACAGAAGAAGAGACAAGAACCGAAAATGCATACGGCTGTCGCAGCAAAAATGGCGAATCGCTCATAGGTTTTATTGCGTACTAGAGACAGGCCAAGAATGGGAGGATGAGATCGCTGTACAGTGTTGGTCGTGGATAACATGGAACGATCCATTGTAACCTATTCTCGCTGGAGACGCAGGGAGAGGTCTATCTCGTCCAGGCTAGACTTCAAGGTGACTAGATCTTAGCTCAATGGCTACTCCGGTTGTACCTCGCTTTGCCGAAAGTGAAGGGGACGTAGCGATATTTGATCATATGTTGTATCTGTCTCCGCACTGCAGGACACATGCGATCAGCGTTTATCCTCTCCTCTTCTGTTCCGCCGCTCAAATCCAAGGGAAGTATCGTGTTCGACTTACTCGTCAAACAAAACAGAATCAACCAATACACCACCAATACCGGCCAGAACACCGGCACATCAAACACGCTCAACCATGTGCACAGAAATCCGATGGCGATCGCTCTTGTGCTTGAATACCAAAATTTGAATTCCGGTAATCGTCTGATAAAAGGTCGGAACTCCTCATCCTGTTTTGTTGGGAGGCCGCCGGCCGATCCATCTTCCATTCCCTCATCTTGCTCGATAGACGGGTCGAACTTGGGTTGGAGGAAGGCGAGGAAGAGGTTAAGGAGGTAGATGGCTAGGGAATAGCATACTGTTTGTTCCATAATCAGTGCTCTGCATATACTCCGTATACTAGTCGTCATACCTATGTACCAGCCTCTTGAAATCACTATTCGGAGGGCGAAGATCAGCATTAATGCGCCAGTGCCGATCCATCGGTAGGATGTGTAGGGGGTGGATTTGTCGAGGTAGGCTTGGTATTGCTATTTAGACAATCTATGGTCAGCCATAGCTTCACAACACAGCTGAAAAGCGGAAACATAGGATATAGTATAGACATGATTGCGAGACGACATACTCTTGAGAATCGTGATGTTTGCGCGGTGACGGCCGCGAAAGGGGTCTGCTCCGGCTCCGGAGCGTCCATTTTGAGGGTTGCCCGGCTGCTGTATTCAGATACGGACCCGTATGTGTTCTGATCACTCCCTTAGAGGTTGTGTGATGTTCAATGGCCGTCGAAGAATTGCTGAATGCGCGGGAGGCAACAGATCTGTTGAACTGGCCAGGTATGGATCGCCAAATGTCAGGCGAATAGTTCCTGCGTCAAGGCTCGATACGGTTAGCCGGTGTTTGAGGCTCTTCGGCTGGAGATCCTCGGCTTCCCCATATTTTGGTTCAGAGCTCAAGCTGGAATATTGATTGCATGAATATCTATCTTATATTTCACCATTATGTATACTCTTAGCGGTCTACGGCCACTTGTTTCCAGATTCTCAAGCCTGTCTTCACTACGAGTTATTCGATTGTACTCCTCAGCAACATCATCATCCTACGAGCATCTGTTGGTATCAACGCCGAAGCCTGGAGTGGGATTGAGTAAGCCGGCAATATTGATTCGCTCTAATACTTCTCAAGAAACTTTGACTGACCCTACCTGGCATCTAACAGTTACTCTGAACAGACCCAAAGCCCTCAATGCACTCTCCAGCGCAGTGTTCGTCGAGCTTAATGACGCCCTCCGGAAATTCGATCATGACAAAGATACTGGTGCAATTGTCATGACAGGCAGCGAAAAGGCCTTTGCAGGTACGAATTGATCCGAAAATCTCAAGTCACCACCTGTCTACGGCGCTGCTGCTAACCTGCTATCCCACAACAGCCGGCGCAGACATCAAAGAAATGGCCTCCCTCACATTCTCCCGCGCCTACACAACCGATTTCATAGAAGCCTGGTCCTCGCAGACAACACAAATCAAGAAACCCGTCATCAGCGCCGTTAACGGCTACGCGCTCGGCGGCGGCTGCGAGCTGGCCATGATGGCTGATATTCTGTACTGCAGCAGCTCCGCAACGTTCGGGCAACCCGAAATCAAACTCGGCACAATTCCTGGCGCGGGCGGGAGTCAGCGGTTGACACGCGCGATTGGGAAGAGTAGAGCAATGGAGTTGATATTGACTGGAAGGAACTTTAGTGGGAAGGAGGCCGGAGAATGGGGGCTCGCAGCGAAGGTGTTTGAGTCGCCGAAGGAGTGCGTGGATGGAGCGGTGGAGACAGCAGTGAAGATTGCGGGAATGAGTCGGGTGGCGGTCAAAGCGGCGAAGGAGGTAGTTAATAAGAGTCAGGAGCTGGGGGTTCGGGAAGGGGTAGAGTTTGAGAGGAGGGTGTTCCATAGTCTTTTCGGGAGTAAAGATCAGAAGATAGGTATGCTTCATCGGATTGAACATGTGATGGTGGGCACAGAGAGTGCTAACAACGATATCCCAGGCATGACGGCGTTCGCAGAAAAGAAGAAGCCAGAATGGTCGCATGAATGAACATAGGATCAAGTCCACGAGACCTTGTGCAGAAATGAGCATTCCTGTGCATCACTATAGTGATTATGTATATAGTGTCCAGCAGCCGCCTAGAATCGGTTTGCGCTTGATGCCACGTACGGCGAACGATCGTTGCATGATACTTGTGAAGGTACCTGCTCCTCCGTGTAGTGACCGCTCCGGTGGTAAAGCAGAATACCTGCGGATGCGGGCCGTTTTGACCTCTGCGCGTCAACGTCGTCGACCTTATCGCTCCTCTTGACAATGTGGGGTGAGCGCCTTGCTGTGGTCGATGGACACGGACAAAGAATGCGCCGGCACTTCCAGCACTTCGTATTAGAAGGTTTCGGTGAACCAAGGATGCTCGGACGCCTGCTCGGCTGATATGCGCTCTTCTGGTGCGTACTTTAGCATTTTGCTTAGCAAATCTTCCATGCTGGTGACCTCCTCAGAGGAGATCTTTGCTCTTCCGGTTGCCGATAGGCCTTTGTCCTCGTGTCTGGATAGTCCGTCAGGCTTATCGCCGTCTTTCTGGGCGTCCTCCGTACTATCCTGGTCAACGTCATGCTCGTTAGTATCCTCCTCGCCAATATCCTTAATATGATCTATCAGAGGATACAAAGACGCTAACGGTATGTCATTCTCCCACTCTTGTTTCGGCTTGCCATTCTCGTCGAAATAATCCATACGGCATTCCCACGCATGCCACCAAGGCCCGGGAAGCCTGCCAAGCGTTTGCACCATCTGTCTGATCACTTCTTCTTGCGTTGAGAAAAACGTCTCGAAGAGTGCTTGCCCAGCGCGGATCTCGAATATGGTGCAGGCCAGCGCCCAGATGTCGGAGTAGGCACTAGCTTTCAGGTCAAAAATGACTTCTGGTGCACAGTAACCCATCGGCGTTCCAACACCGTCAGGTGGTGGGCTCTTGAGAAAGAACGATTGACCAAAGTCGATGATGAGGATGCTTTCGGTCAAGTATTGAACGTCGATTTCCGACATCGCTTCAACTACATAGGTGGGCGCTGAAGGTCCTGGAGGGTCTCCGGACATCGTATAAACCTCATCTTTGACCGCCTGACCAAGACGTTTATATACTTCTTCCTCCGACCAAGAATCCAAGTTGACGAGCTGGACGAGTATGTTAGAAGGGGTGAAGTCTGTAGATCTGCGTTAGTGATCGCGTGTTTGGGCGGGCGACCACATACCTCCATGGCCTACACCAATCGAGTGAAGGAATGCCAGGCCTTGTGTAGCTTGCAAAGCTAGCTTCTGCGCAACATCTCCAACTAATTTTCCTTGCGGCTGAGCTTGAGACAATTGTGATACGGGAGGTCCTGCAACTTGAGATACTAAGCAGACGTGAGAGCCGTTTGGACCCTCTATCCAAAAGTGATCAACTAGAGAAGCCACGTGCCTTCGACCGGGGTGTTGGGAGGAGCTTTGCTCGAGATGCTGAAGCATCTTGAGGTCTGAGCAATCGTTCGAGAACTCCGCCATGATGATCTTGAGCGCGACATATCTGTTCAGGTGTTGATCTCGACCAAGCCATACAGTTGCAAATCCCCCAAAGCCAAGTTTGTGCACTATTCGATATCTCCCACCGTCGAGTGTATCTCCAATATGAAGTGGATGAAAGCCGCCGACCTCATATTTTTCAAGGTCTTCCAAATTATCGAGCAGTCCGAGCTGGTACTTCATTTATAACACAAGAATTGAGAAGAGATTAAGGACTGGAAAGATCATGTGAGTAGATACGGCTAGGGCTCAAATGCGCGTTAAACCAGGAAAGCTTGACAGGAAGGAAGCAAGCATTGAAAACGAAGAACACACGCCAACGAGAAGCTGATAGAGATGATCGTCTAAACAATCACAAGATATAGAACGGCCGAAGGTTGAGTTTGTAGTATCCGGACGTGCAGTAAGCGGCAGAGTGCAGATTCACTATTTTGACGGCACAACAACAGCTTGATAATTTCACTGGATCAGCTGTTCCCATGTCTGAGTGAGTTATTCATGGAAGAACTTCAGATTGCCTTCAATTGGGGCTCCTGTTGGCGGTTGTATACTGTTCTCCAAAGTTGTTTCTGCGCACTGCCGTTTAGTTACTGCACGTCCGGCCATAAAAACTAAACCCTTCAAACAGGTTTACGATTAACAGGGCTTAGTCACGTCAATGCGGTATTCGTATGAGCCAGTTTTGCGAGACGTCCACAGCAGTCATCAGTTGATGTGTTTCGCTACTATACCCCGACGAAAGCGTTCAGTTCTTGCTGTCACCGACGGTTCGCAAGATGACAGTGGTATCTGAAAAATCTTGTAACTATTTGAACCAAGAAGACTATCCTGAGTAGCCAGATCGCTGTGCAACGAGAAGGGCTGCCAGATCTCCTTCAAGTCCAGGTAGATATGCCAAACTCTAGGCCTTCAAGAGAATTCTATTGTCCGTGTTACCAGAATAATATGCCACATTATGCAAGTGCCATTGCAAAAAGCATCAGCTAGCAGCGTTGCAGGATCATTCCATTACTGGCATCATCATCAAGACATCTAAGGACAGTTCATACCTTGAGACGCTGGGATCGAGAGCTGTAATCTCATACCCATCAAGGGGGGGTTTGTTTGATAGCGAGCTCTCCATGGATTCTATTGAAACAGCGTCTCTCTTCCTGTCAATAATCCGTTATAGATTAGAGGCCGCAGGTGTGCGGCCTTGTGGAACCTCTTTCGGACCATGAGCAAAACGATTCATTAGAGTTGAGACTGGGGGCGGACAAAGTCTTGACGGGCTGTCGTCGCCTTCTGATAACTTCGGCCTCGATTGCTTATTCGTAGTCTGCAAGTAATTCTCTGAGTTGGAGGGATTGGCCCGGTGACATCTCTCAGGACGTAATGGCGGCTGGACGTCTTCGCCATAATGACGAAGCATGGCAAAAAACGATTGAACGCTTTTAGATCTTGGCCGTGCCTTAATCACAGTTCCATGAACATTGTCTTTCGTCAGTCGATCCAAGGACAAGCATACCCACAGGCCAGCAAGGCAAGGTACTGAATGTCAACCTTAGCAACCTTTTATCTACGGGCTTCTTCTCGAAAGTATGCTTACCGGAAATATTTTGAGCTTGGATCACGAAGACAAACTTCATTCGTCGCGCGAACTCTGCAGGTTTATTAGCATCATCTCAGTTCTTCCGCTGCCTCAAGACTGAGGAGATGTGCCCAAATCCATCCCGACATTCGTCCAATATCTCTTGGACCGTTTCCATCAGATTGATCGAGTACTGGGCTGAGCAAAGCTCGACCACATCGCGCAGTTGGTTAAGAACAGCCGAAAAGAGTCGTAATCTCCTTCGCTATAATATCGATCTCTATCCCAGCAGAGCACATTGAATCCGGAAGGCGTAAAGGCTGGTGGATAGCTTCGCACCAACGGACTCGATTTGAATGACACTGGCGGCGACCAACCCAATCTCTGCCATGACAATGTTATCTTTTGCATTTAGGTATACAACCTCAACCACTTTCAGATGAAGACAGGAAATGTTCTACCTTATGAGCAGAAGGCGCGAATCTTCCCATGACAAGCAGGCTACGCCGAGGCTGACGGCCTTTGCGATTAGCGTTAGAAAACAACAATGATTCCCACAGGCCATGATTAGAATGACTGAGGCTTGCTTTATTTGACTGCCCGCTTCGGAAACTGCGTGCTCTCATATTGTAGAGGTGTACGAAGTACGTCTTGTTGAAGCCTTTCCGCCCGAGCCGTTGACAGAGACGCTTGTGGCACCCCAGCTTCCACTCTTAGTGACAGTATCACGATTGTCTGTTTGCGGTACTTAGAGTGATCTGTCCATGATGATAAGAAACTCTCGAGTACTCTGTTGGTGACTCAGACCGTCTCCAATTTGATCTGTCTTCACAGGACGAGAGCCAATGCCCCAGGTGTGACTGGCTACTCCGCTTGCTCTGTGGCAGTGCAAGTTCTCTTCTGTCGCTGCTCCGCCTGCTGCCTGCATATCCTTGACAGTGTGAAACCACATCCTGAAAGATCGAGAGATCACTGTCAATACTTAAGGACATCGTTGGCCGGATATGATCCAGCAAAGCCCAACTGCAGAAGATGGCATTCTCAGAAGCCTTTGACGATTTCGCGGTCATAGGCCGCCAAACACCACACAACACCGTCTACGGTGATTTCGAAAGACACTCTAATGCCTCCCGCACATGTACAGATTTGGTCGTCAGCTCCTCTCTACGATCGCGTCACCCAGATCTCGCTCTAACCATTTCACCTGTATCCACTTGCAATCTTCTATCGTTCGCATCAGCCGGTCAAGCTGAGGCAGTGCTCGATCCAAGAAACGAAGAATACCTTCTATGGCGCTCGTTCCAACCACCCGCCCGCCGATTAGACGGTGCCTTGGGTAACCTAGCCGATCAAACCTTCTTCGCAAGATACCATTACCGCTGGCACAACCACGACTTCATTGTGTATATCGTCAATGGTGCCAGAGGCAACGCTGGACCGTACGGGGGCACCTTGAACAACTATATTCTTCATAAGCCCGCAGGCAATGAGACTGTTCAATCGCAACCTGCTATCACTGACGAGCTGATTACTGCCGCTTCTAGATACAATCTGGAGTTGCACAAAGAAATCCTAGTATATGACCAAGGTTGGTGGGAAAAAAGCCGAGAACTATGGGAGAGCGTTCAGAAGGCCTCATGGAGCGACGTGATACTGGATGAGAGCATGAAGCAGTCCTTGATCGGAGATGTAGAGGGGTTTTTTGATGAAAGAGACACATACCGGGAATTTTCTGTTCCATGGAAGGTATATAGGGCTTTCGTTACGCGTTTACACCCGCGTCACTGCACGATTTTGTTGTTCATGGTATATGTATCTTGGTGGCTGTGGGTTTGGTGTACCGTCTCACTCATTCATTACAATGATGGGAAAGACTTTTCCGCTAATAACTTCTATGTGAACGTAAGAGAGGCATCATTTTTTACGGCCCACCCGGAAACGGCAAAACGATCTCCATCAAAGCCCTTATGAAGTCCTTATCGACACGTCAGGATCCACTTCCAACTCTGTACGTTAAATCGTTGGTATCCTACGGAGGTCCGGAGTACTCGATCCGCCAAATCTTCCTCAAGGCCAGAGCAGAAGCTCCTTGCCTGCTAGTTTTCGAAGACCTCGACAGCCTTGTAACCGACCAAGTCAGAAGTTATTTTCTCAATGAGGTGGATGGCTTAGAACGCAACGATGGAATCCTGATGATCGGGAGTACGAATCATTGTAAGTCACATTGCACTTCACAGGAGTTCGAAATGAAGGCCAAGAGAAGCCCCAGGTTCTAATCAACATGTCATCGTAAACAGTGGACAGGCTGGATCCCGGCATTGCGAAGCGTCCCAGTCGGTTTGACCGAAAATACCTGTTTCCGCTTCCGTCCGAAGCAGAACGCACAGAATACTGCGAATATTGGAGGTAAGGCTCATAATACACGCCGTTAGGCTCGTCGCATGAGTTTTGGTACTCTTAGCCGTTCCGTGTCTGCCTGATCGCTGATATAGAACACTGGCATATAGACAAAAGCTCAGAAACAACAAGAAAATCGAGTTTCCGAAACGGCTTTGCGCCGCAATTGCAGATATAACGGACCAATTCAGCTTTGCCTACATGAAGGAAGCTTTTGTGGCCGCTCTTCTGGTCATCGTTGCGGGTCGTGCAGTGGCAAGAGGCGGCGGTGATGACCTTGATGATCTGATACTGTGGGTAGAAATCAAGAGGCAGATCAAGATACTGAGGGACGAGATTTAAGACCTATCGCCGTGCCGGATATCAGGTATCGCTCACTGGTACGACTTCTACAATCGTCCTATCAGGGGTGCCCGGCAATATGGAGTATACCAAGTCACATGAGCTTGTGTTGGATGGATAATATAGCCGCAGCGTGCACTCTGACAACATGTTGCTACCAAGGTTCTCATAGTGAATGCTGTTATTTCAAATACTTCGAAAGCTATGCCTGGCTGCAGGTGCATCGTCGGATATGTCGATTACTCAGCATCTTCCGTTGCTTCACTATAGCCATCTTCAGCACTAAATCCCCAAAGTCCTCTTCTCCAAGTCATGTACGAAGTACTGATAAAGGTTCATTGCAAGCTCTCTCAGCCGCCAAGCTGCAACGCACGCGTATAGGCACCCCGCTGCAATGGGGGCGGACGGTGAGAACTGCCCGTTGAGCCTCTCCTAATGTATGTATCATCTATTTGATACCGGACGTTGTTTCGGTAGCGAGTATTCAGTTCTGCCACTCCCATCACTTGTATTAGTAATGATTATGTTAGTGCATCACCGGATCGGGTAACGACGGATGCGGATCGTCGTCGTCTGGACGCCGCCATGGCTCATACATGTAGAGAAGGAACTTTCAGGTACCTGGAATCGCTCTACAGTGCAATAATCAAACGCGAGGGCTTCATATGTGAACCTGTGGGACAGCAGATAGGAGAGGGACATGGACATGAACCATAGTGACCTCTCCATGTACGCGTGCTCAAGCAGGGCCACACGTGTAATGGCGCCCTGACGTAACGGCTAGAAAGTCCTAGGGTCGGTGATCTGCTCATTGGCACACAAAGTCTGTAAAGTCAATCACAGTCTACAAGTATTTGTACATTATCGTAAGACCAAGTAGCGCTAAGTCCCTCGGGGTTTGATCCCGGTAAAGGCCCCCCTCGCCGACCGCCACCACCCGGATCTTACATAAATCTTCAACGCTTTCACTCCATCACCATCCTTCTCTCTCGACGAAGTCTACCTTGACAATATATATCCTCTATTAAAGCTCGATATATCAAAGCACATCATCAATCATGGTTGCCGACGACAAGCCAGCGGGCACCCTCAGATATGGAGAGAAGCCTGTCTACACCACTTCTAGTGGCTGTCCCGTTATGGACCCGGAGGCTTCGCAGAGAGTTGGACAGAATGGTCCTCTCTTGCTTCAGGACTTCCACTTGATCGATCTACTCGCTCACTTCGACCGTGAACGTATACCGGAACGGGTTGTTCACGCCAAGGGTGCCGGTGCCTATGGCGAATTCGAGGTTACCCACGATATCAGTGACCTGGTCAGTCACGACTATACTCGGTATATTGAGCGTTGCTAACAATTCACAGACATCCGCAGACATGCTTAACGGCGTTGGTAAGAAAACCAAGCTTGTCGGTAGGTTCTCTACCGTCGGCGGCGAGAAGGGATCCCCGGACACTGCACGAGACCCTCGAGGGTTTTCCCTCAAATTCTACACTGAAGAGGGCAACTGGGATTGGGTCTTCAACAACACCCCAGTCTTCTTCCTTCGAGACCCAACCAAGTTCCCCCTCTTCATCCACACTCAGAAACGGAACCCTCAGACCAACCTTAAGGATGCGACCATGTTCTGGGACTACCTCTCCACCCACCAGGAGTCTGCGCATCAGGTGATGCACCTTTTCAGTGACCGTGGTACTCCTTACTCTTACCGCCATATGAACGGCTACTCAGGCCACACATACAAACTCACTAAGCAGGATGGAACTTTCAACTATGTGCAGATTCATTGCAAGTCAGACCAGGGCAGCAAGACGTTTACGAATGACGAGGCTACTCACATGGCCTCTGAGAACCCCGACTGGAACACCCAGGATCTATTTAATTCCATCCAGGAAGGAGAATTCCCATCATGGACTTGCTACGTTCAAGTACTCAGCCCCGAGCAAGCCGAGAAATTCCGCTGGAACATCTTCGACTTGACCAAGGTTTGGCCTCAGCAGGAAATCCCTCTTCGACCATTCGGCAAGTTCAAGCTTAACAAGAATCCGGAAAACTACTTTGCCGAGATTGAACAGCTCGCCTTTTCGCCATCGCACATGGTGCCAGGTGTAGAGCCTTCGGCGGATCCTGTCCTTCAGTCCCGTCTCTTCTCCTACCCAGATACTCACCGTCACCGCCTCGGGGTCAACTATCAGCAGATCCCCGTCAACTGCCCGCTCCGCGCGTTCAACCCGTACCAGCGTGACGGTATCATGGCGGTCAATGGCAACTATGGTGCCAATCCCAACTATCCGTCCACTTACCGCAACATGACCTACAAGCCCGTCAAGCCATCCCAAGAGCACGAGAAATGGACCGGTGCAGCTGTCGCCCAACAGCTTCCACTAACCGACGAGGACTTCGTCCAGCCGGGTAGGCTCTGGGAGGTTCTCGGCAGGCAACCAGGACAGCAAGACAACTTCGTCGGCAATGTCGCCGGTCATTTGTCCGCGGCTAAGGAGCCGGTTCGCAAGAGGACTTATGAGATGTTCAAGAAGATCAACCAGGATCTTGGTGCAAGGATTGAGAAGGCTACCGAAGAGAAGGCGCCGCACCCACAGTCGCAGGCCGCTGGCAACGCTCAGGCTCGTCTGTAAGGATAGACGGATAAATTGTGTCTGAAGGTTAACAATTTTTACCCATGAGTCTGTCCTTTAGCTTTTCATGAGAAGATATACCCGCGTAGCAGGCGTGTCAATGAGGCGTTCCTCGCCGTCTGAAACTAGCCTGACCATATAAGAATCAAACTTGTTGCTATAAAGAAGAAAGCTTCTGGATGTCGCATGTGAAAGGTCCTGGTCACTTTTTGATCTGCTCAGCACGCTAGTCAAAGACTTGATATTCTTTCGATGCAAATACTCTACGCTCTCTCAAACAAGCTCTTTGACCTCGGAATTGTCGTCGAATTTAACCCTGATCCAAGTGAATCATGTGATCGAACCCTAAGCCACAAAGACTCACATCTCGCCCCCTTCCTCACCGTCGAAAACTCGATACGCAAGCCCCTCTTCACCAGCGGCCCCCACATCATCCACCCATATAATCCAACCTTGCACTTCCAGACCGCCCCCTTGCATCTCTTTACCCTGGTGCCCCTTTACACGCTTGCTTTAAAGTAGCTACCGAATGTGCCTGAAAGTTGACTCAGCAGGAAGAGGGATCTAGTGACGGATCGAAGCAGCAATCAAGTACCACATGAATTCCGGAGCTGTTGGCTCACAACTGCAGTGGATTGTGGTCAAGGCAAGGAAAGGCCACCATCAGACAACGACTCCATTTGCTCGCGGCAGTATATGCAGAAGCTTCTATTCAAAGGTGGTATATGGACAGAACGCTATGCTCAAGAAGACTCCGACTGGACCGTTTGCTACAACAAAGTCAGCGAGCCAGCTGCTATCATCGAAGATCCCACCGGAATTCCACTTACCACCAACCAGTCCATGCCCTCACTAACCCCCCTCCCATCGACCGCCGAACACGCCACAATACTCCAATTCCGATCCCTCAGCTCCCCTAACCTCAGCGCCTCCGATATCTCCCCTGCCCCTTTCGCGCCGGGTTGGTCCTGCTTGTTGGCGAAGACCAGGAGTGCCGCATCGCGCAGCTCTTCCTCGTTCAGCATTGCCGCTAGCTCTTCTGACGCCGTGCTTAGTCGGTCTATGTCTGTGGAGTCGATGACGAAGATTACGGCGGCGGTGTTGGCGTAGTAGCAGCGCCAGTAGGGTCGTATTGAGGTTTGTCCGCCTAGGTCCTGCGGGGTATGTGTTAGAAGTGCTACAGAGAAGCGGTGTGAGGTGGTGGAAGGGACGAGCGTACCCAGACGTTGAAGTTGAGGTTCTTGTATGTGACGGACTCGACGTTGAAGCCTATTGTTGGTATCGTAGTGACCACCTCGCCGATCTGTACATCCCGTATTCTGTCAGTCTTGCGTCTGCAACTCTTTGCACCAGCTCGAATACATCTCCAACGCACGCCGAGCGCAGCATACCTTTAATCGGTATAAAAGGGTTGTTTTGCCGGCATTATCCTAAGGCGCAACAAGACAGCATCAGCAACATGACAGCTGTATCCTGAGAAGTTCGAGTTTTCGTTTACCAAGCCCAGTATCAGTATCCTTATCTCCTTCTTCGTCCACAATAACCCAGAGAGTATCCGCGATACCGATCCCCCCATGATGCAACGTGGGCCTGCCTCCTTCCACTGGTTGCCTCAGCCACAGGCACCGAGCTGTTCGTGGGAAGCCTTAAAGTCCGCTTTTGCCAGTGTTAATTACTCCAGAGACAGTGTAGAGAAGACATTAGATTTTTTCTGACCGCGGGCGATATTAACGGAGTATGTACTTGTACAGAACAGACAATGTGACTGGTATTTGGCGTGGATGACAGGAAGAGGCTCGGAGGAAGCTCGAAGAATATCCGCGTTCGGCGAATCAGCCACAGGAGCGCCGATCAATCAACGGTCAGGGCCAGAAGCTGATCCAAGCTCCATCGCGGCTCGAACGTCGATCATAAAGCGATGTAGCCACTCATCCTTGTGCGCCGAGTTAACAGGTCTTACCAACGCTGTCATACGACTAAAGCTCTAATCTCTGGATAGCGACAGCTGGCGCTCTTACACGAGTAGATCAGCTGACTCCTTAGACATTCACTACCACAGCAATCATGGTGGGAAAAAAGTCCGGAAAGGCTCTCCGCGAGGAAGGTACGAGGGGCCCAATAAAGCACCTCCGCCGTTTCGAGACCTTTTGCTTCACATAAATGCGCACAAACACTGACGGACAGATCGTTATGGCAGGCCTGGAGAGGACTGACAACAACATGGACCTCACCACGTGGCCTGTGGTCAGCATGATCAACCAAAAGAATTATTATACGTTTGTCTTCCCGCTCGATCAATGTTTGGAGCTTCGTTTCTCGCGGAGACTGGAGCTATTGCGCAGAGCTGACCTCCTTTGATCCACATACATTTCTCACAACAGACATACACTTCTGTCATCGTAGTTTCATCGGATGAAAGGGTCGTCTGGAGAATGGGACTGATGTGTTCTTCGCACAGAGAATACCTTAAGCGTGACGATCAGATCCTCGTCTTTCGCCTCCAGAACGAAGAACGCCGCAATCGCATGGCCACCAATGCTAAAGACCGAGACAGAGCTCTGGCGCAAGCAAGACCTAACGAGCTTCCTTTGCCGGACGGAGACATGGACATTGATGACGATGTGGCTGCCGAGGATAGTGGAGGTGCTTTGACCGGGCAGGACGCATCAGGGTCGAAGGTTATTGTTATACACCCCGGAAGTCAGAATTTAAGGATAGGGCTGGCGAGCGATGCGCTGCCTAAGACGGTTCCTATGGTCATTGCGAGGAAGTGGAGGGAAAATGAGTCTGAGGAAGCTGGCGGAGAGCCAAGGCCAAAAAGAGTGAAAAGAGAGCACGATGCGGTGCTGGAGCCAGAGCGTCTGTTCGGAGAAGAGGTCAGACAAGAGCATCCTGGCCGAGTCATCATGCTGACGGGTCACGATTCAGTTTGCGAGCCAGTATTCAACCATGTGTTCTGATCTGAAGGTCCACATGCGTAACAATAAGCGTCGAGTCTTGCCGAATTCCAAGGAGCTGGTGGTGAACTACAACCGGCGAACGCCACCCGAGACAATATCAGAACACAACGACCCCCTTCGGATAGACTGGACAGAGATTCCGTCGAACCCGAAGAATGCGCCAGAGTTCTTTACCGGTAAAGAAGCTCTCAGAATACCAGACAACTCGAAGCCTCGATACAAGCTATTCTGGCCCATACAAAGGGGCTGGTACAATGAGCGCGATTACTCGGGCAAGACCCTACTATACGAAGACATCTCCATCATCATTGAAGAAGCCATCAAGAAACAATTGAATTTGCAGAGGAAAAACGAGTGGAGCCAGTACGACTGTGTATTTGTCATTCCAGATCTGTACGAGCGGCTTTACGTCACGCAGATCCTGGAGATGCTGCTACGGGAGTTTGGTTTCGGTCGTGTATGCTTCATCCAGGAGAGCTTAGCCGCAACCTTTGGCGCCGGCTATACGAGTGCTTGTGTCGTGGATATTGGCGCTCAGAAGACGTCAATATGCTGCGTTGAGGAGGGCATGTGCATTGAGAATTCGCGGATCAATCTCAAATATGGTGGCGCTGATGTTACGGACACCTTCATCAAGATGATGCTGTTCGATCACTTTCCTTATGCTGATATCAATCTTAAGCGAAGATATGACTTCCTATTGGCAGAAGAGCTAAAGTCGAAGTTCTGCACCATGAACGAGGCGGATATCAGCGTTCAACTGTTCGACTTCCACGTTAGGGCTTCTGGGCAGGATACAAGGAAGTATATGTTTAAGACCTACGATGAGGTTCTATTGGCGCCGATGGTAAGTGAGGGTGAGGTTTGAGAACGACCAAAACTGACATTTCGTAGGGATATTTCCTACCATCAATATTTGACAACACTCAGAAGCTTGTTGGGCGACGGAAACTTATCGACCGGTCGTTTGATCTTTACGATAGCTCACCAAATGACCCGGTATCCTCAGCACAGGCCTCCATCTATCAGCTGATTGGCCCGGCTCCCGCGCTCTGTGATGATGTCTCAACCATGCCCGAAAACGGACTGAACGACAGCCACACTGCGTTCACGCAAAGCCGCCAACAACCCTTCAGCCTCCTCAGCCGGCTCAACGACCTGGACACGACTCCACGCTCGTCCATGGCTGGCTCGCCAGCGCCTGAAGGGAACGGCACTCCAGCACCAGGCGGTGCTGCTACACCTGCGGTAGGCGCCATTGGCGGACCGGCAGAGGCCAAGTCTCTCGCTGTCATTCAGCGTGACAGCATCCTTCCAATCATCCCTCTCGACGCTGCGATCTTGACCTCCATT
>JAABUP010002800.1_pt1 | contig 32600 bp, 29 predicted proteins | sample 5559201 | NCBI WGS metagenome assembly JAABUP01 (sample SAMN10711887, study PRJNA513373) | rock metagenome | isolation source: Antarctica rocks | place: Antarctica
GCTGCTGATCGCGGACAAGAACTACTACGGCCGGGACGTCGAAGCCGACATCGCCGGCCACGGCATCCGGCTGCTGCGCCGGGCCCGCAACGGCGAACCCGAACGGCCCGGCGGAACGTTCTTCACACCACTCCGCCAGACCGTCGAGTCGATCTTCGACACCCTCAAAGGGCAGCTCGACCTTGAACAACACGGCGGCCACACCCGCGACGGTGTCCTGGTCCGTGTCCTGCAACGCATCCTCGCCATGACCACCGCGATCGGGCACAACGACCACACCGGCCAAACCGGCCAAACCGTCAGACGATCCCTCCTCGCCTACGACCACTGACACGGCTTGAAGTTGATCATCTAGGGGTGGAGGAGTTCTGCAGCGCCCGTGCGGCTACCCCACTTGTCCAACCCGCGGCGGGGCGGTTCGCTGCTCGTGCTGGGGGACGGCGGCAGCGGCCGCACCACGCTGCTGCGCCAAGTCATTGGCCTCACTGCCGCCCGTGTCGCAGTCCCAACGTGCTTCTGCACGGCGCGAGCGGAGGGTCCGCCGCTGACTTAGCTGTCGGCCGGTCGGCCAGTCGGGCGGTCGGTCGAGCGGTCAGGCGGTGCGTCGCCTGCGGCGGGTGCGCAGGGCGCGGGACCCGGTCCGGGAGATGCGGCCCGAGGTGCCGTAAGAAGCAGTACGACGGCACACAGGGCGCGGAGCACAAGGCCCATCAGGCGGGGGCACATCAGCCAGCACGGGCGGCCCGCCGCGATGGCGCCTCACCTGCAGCGCGTACCACAGGCCATCAGCGGCAGCCGCGACGCCAACCGATACGCAAGGGGGCCCATCGCAGGCCGGTTGCGCAGGAGTCTGCCAGCCTGCCCGGTCAGGCGCGGGCGGTCCGGCGGCGTCGCCGCACGAGCAGGGCGCCCGCGCCGGCGAGGCCGGTGAGGGGCAGCAGGAGAGCGACGGGGACCTCGGGCAGCGCGGTGGACAAGGTGTCGGCGGGCAGCGGCTGGGTGTCCTCGGCGCGGACCGCGTCCAACGGGCTACGGGTGGTGTCGGTTCCGGCGTAGATATTGAGGTCGCGCAGGATCGTGGGCGCGACCTGGTCGCTGGTCACGTTGGCGACGACCGTGGAGGCGGTGGACCCGGCGCGGCTCAGCAGCAGCGCGACGTGGGTGTCGGCGTCGGCGAGGCCACCGTGCTCCTCGACCTTCTTCTTGCTGGTGGTGTAGATCACTCCTGGAACCGGCTGGCACAGCACGTCGGGCTGGCGGGCGGCCTGCACCGACCCCGCTGTGCGCGGGCCGAACATGTTGGCGAGCCCGTTGCCGGCGGAGACGGTGGCGCACTTGTCGCTGCTGCTGTTGCTGCGCAGCGCGCTGGCCTTGGCGTTGGCGTCGGTGCCGGGGGTGAGCCACAGCAAGGACACGTCGTCGGCGGTCTGCTGGGCGATCGAGCTCGCACCGACCACCGGGGTGATGACGTCGCCGGGCTTCTGCAGCGAGGCCAGCCCCTGCGGTGACTGCCCGTGCTTTGCGGTGAGGATGATTTCGGTGGTGCTGGCGAGCCCCCGGGCGCTGATCTCGGCGACGACCTGCCCGAGCTGGCCGTCGAGGTAGTCCAGCGCGCCCAGCAGCTGCGGGGTGAACGAGCCGTCGGCGGCGTACCCGCCGGGCACGTAGGCCGGGTCGCAGCCGCCGCCGGTGTTGCGGCTGCACGAGGCGACTGGGTCGACCAGCTTCTGCCCGACGCTCACCGACTGCAGGTTCATCCCGAGCAGCGCCGGTACGCCGGGGGTGCCGGTTCCGTCGGAGCGCTTGCCGTCGAGCTGGTTGAGCAGCGCGCCGACGTGGAGGCGGTCGTAGGCCTCCACGTTGGGGATCCAGTCGGTGACGCCCTTGGTGGTGTCGAAGGAGACGGTGCCGCCGCGCAGGTCGGAGTGGGTGGCCGGCAGCGGCGAGGCGTCGATCTCCGGGGTGTAGAGGTCGTCCACCGAGGCCGGGGTGCCGTGGCCGGCGACGAGCTGGTAGGCGGGGTGCTTGTCGATCCAGGCGGTGCGCCGGCCGGTGGCGTGCACGACGGAGAAGACCGTGTTGGTGGTGCTGAAGTCATTCGGCTGCACCGGGTTGCACGCAGCGTCACGCGGCAGCTTCGCCGGGTCGATCGTCGTGTCCAGCCCGGAGGAGGCGTCGATCGAGGCGTCATACGCGGTCTCGGTGCCAGGCGTCCCCGTGCACGTTGACCCGGCCGGGTAGTAGGTGCGGTCGTAGCTGTCGTCGTAGTAGACGCCGGTGCTGCGCGGCGTGCCACCGGTCAGCAGCGCGAGCAGCCCGGGGAAGGAGTCCGACAGCGATGGGGTGTGCGCCGCGCTGTACGTCGTCCCCGACCGCGACAGGCCGGCGAGCGCGGAGCCCGGGTGCGACGCGATGTAGCCGGAGAGATCGTTGGCGTGCAGGCCGTCGACGCTGATCAGCACCACGTGCTGCAGCGCGACATCGGCGGCAGCCGGGCCGGCGGTCGCCGCCACAGCCGCGGCCGCCAGCGAGACAGCCAGCACTGGCCTCAGGGTCCGGGTGAGCCGCACAGTTCCTCCAGCAAGTCTGCTCGTGCGCCACGCAGCAGCGCGGGCGACCCCGAGCCAAGCGCTCCCCGCTGTCGGCAGGGCGTCGGCGAGGAGAACTTTCCGTGTACGCCGCACCTGCACCTGCCTCCCCCGGGCTGCGGCTCGGCATCGTGGGGCGATGGCGACCAGGGTGGGGCACGTGGTGGTGTTCGTGCAGGAGAACTACACCACGGACAACTACTTCCGCTGGATGCGGGCCTGGGGGGCGAACGTGGCCGCGGACTGGCCGTTGCAGCCGAACCCGCCGGCTCGGGACCAGCCGCACAACCGGGCGGCGTACGCGCGCTGGCTGCACGCCCAGCAAGCCGGAACTACGTCGCCGGCGACGCGCACCCAGTTCGACACGGCGAGGGTGCTGCCGTTCTACGCCTACCTCGCTGCGACCGGCGCGTTCCTGGAGAACCACTGCTCCGGGTTCGGCACCAACAGCACCCCCAACCACCTGCTCATCGTGGGGGGGCAGAGCCCGACGCTGCGCAACCCGCCGCGCACCGGGCCGCAGCCGCTGTGGGACCTGCCCTCGCTGCCCGGTCACGCCGAGGAGCACGGCCTGAGCTGGAAGGCCTACACCGGGCGTTCCTCCTACCCGGTCGGCTTCTACCATCAGCTGCACGGTTCGCCCCAGGTGGTGCGCAGCGCCCGCATCGTCGCCGACGCGGCCAGTGGCGCGCTGCCGCGGCTGAGCATGGTGTGGCACGACAGCCCGGACGACGAGCACCCCGTCGCCGACGTCACCCGTGGTCAGGACACGGTGTGGCAGGCCGTCGACGCGATCGTCGCCGCCGGGCACTGGGACGACACGGTGTTCCTGCTGACCTGGGACGACTGGGGGGGCTGGGACGACCACGTCAGCACACCGGACGTGGAGCACACCCCGGACGGGGTGCAGCTCGCCTACGGTCCCCGCGTGCCGCTGCTGATGTTCGGCGGCCCGGTCACCCCCGGGATCGACAGCCGGTGGACCAGCCACGTCAGCATCGGCAAGACCGTGCTCGACCTGCTCGGGCTGCCCCCGCTCGGCGTCCCCCGGCTGGACCAGGCACCTACCCTCGCCGACCTCGTGCACCCCGGACGGACCAGCCCGCCGCCTCCCCGCCACGGCACCACCATCGAGCTGCCTGCACCCCCCACCCCCACGCCGGCGCCCCGGCCGTCGCCGCCCCCGCCGACCGCCGCGTCCGTGCCCGTGGGACCGGTCGTCCTTCGCGACGGCACCACCCTGCCGCCACCGGACGACCAGCCCATCAGCTAACACACCGCCTCAACGGCTTGTTCGTGATACGCGCACTCGGTGACTATCCTCAGCTTCGAGGTGGAAAGCGAGCTGGCGTCCTGGTTGCGCTCGTAGTCATGATGTTGCCGGCCTTCGGTGGCATTCGTACATACGTGCTCCGCTCCGAGCCCGTTCGTGATTGTCCAGGTCACAATGGGGGTTGAGCCAGGTCAGGGCGGTCTGCCAGGGCCAGCCGACAGGTAGGTGCAGGTGGTAGCGGCGGGCGCTGCGGGCCAGCCGGGCGGGGACCGTGAGCAGGGTGGCGAGGGTGGCTTCGCCGAGGCCGTGCCGGCGCCGCTGCTCGACGTCGAGCGGGAGCACCGCGCCCACGCCGTCGTTGAGCAGAGCATCGCGCAGCCGCGCTCGACCGCAGCGTGCGCCAGGGACTGGTCGACCTCCCCGGCGTCGGCCCGCACCCGCGGCCGACCGCAGACCTGCGGTGGCAGCACCGCCAACGCCCGGGCCAGCAGCTGCGGGGCGTCGGGGCGGACGTCGTCGTTGCCGGCAAGCAGGTCCATGGCCAATGGCAGCTCGGCCTGCGCCCAGCTGGCCAGGTGCACCCGCCCGCACTTCACCCCGGCGTAGTTCCACCCGACCCGGTCCTTGTTGCTGCCGTAGACCTCGATGTCGGTGGCGTCGCAGTCGATCGTCGGGTTGCGCAGCACCAGCGGGCCCCGGACCGCGGCCGGCACCAGGCCCAGCCAGCGCTGGTAGACCTTGGCCAGGCCGGCCTCGATCCCGGCCAGCCGGTGCGGGCCGTGGGCTTGCGGGTCGAACCGGCGGGCCAGCCCGCCCGCCGTCGTCGCCGCCGTCGCCGCCGCCGGCACCGGCGCCTGCACCAGCGCCTGCACCAGCAGGGCGCTGCCCACGTCAGCGCGGACCCGGTCCAACCCGGTCAGGCAGTCCTGCCCGGCCAGCAGCCCCGCGGCCATCCCCACCAGCAGCTGGCCGGCGGTGTGACCGCGGTCCCGATCCTTCACCGGCCCGACCGCAAGGTCCAGCTCGGTCACGATCCCCAGCCTGCCGGCCAGCTCGTCCACACAGACCAGACCCGCGAGCCCCGTCAGCGACGCGTCCGGCCGCCCGACCCGCACCACCGGCCGCGACCGTCCCGCCCGCCGCTTCGCCGACCGCTTCCCACCTCGTATCGTTGCCACCCGGCACGGGCCCACCACACCGGTCCCGCGAAGGGCGCCGTCGCCGACGACAGGGTGGCCGCGTCGCCGAGCCCCCCGACCGCGGCGATGTCGGAGCACGCGGGCACGGGCACCCAGGTGCCGCTGTCGGCCGCCACCGACCTGGCGCACCTCGCCGCCTCCTCGGTCTGGGTCGGCGGACTGGTTCTGCTGGCGGCCAGCCTGCTGCGGGTCGAGCACGCCGCCGAGCTGCGGGCGGTGCTGCCGCGGTGGTCGCGCTGGGCGATGGTGAGCGTGGCCGTGATCGCCGTCACCGGCGGCTACCAGTCCTGGCGCAAGGTCGGCACGTTCCCAGCCTTCACCTCCACCGGCTACGGCGTGCTGCTCCTGGCCAAGATCGGCGGCTTCCTGCTGCTGCTCGCGTTGGGGGACCTCGGCCGGCGATGGGTGCTGCGGCACGTCGGGACCGGGCGGGCGATCGCCGTCGCCGCCTCGTCGCTCGCGGACGCGCCAGCCGCAGTGCGCACGCCTCCCCCGCCGACGCCGCTGCAGGTGCGCGCGCTGCGCCGCTCCGTCGGCATCGAGGTGCTCGTCGCCGCCGTGCTGGCCCTGACCGCGGTGCTGGTCAATTCGCTGCCGGCCCGCGACGCCTACTCCGCGCCCTTCGACACCACCGTCACCGCGTTGGGTACGTCGGGGCAGTCGATCGCGGTCACGGTCGACGTCACCTCCACCCGGCGCGGGCTGACGACCGTGCACGCCTACACCTACGACAGCGTCGGCCGGGTCCAGCCGGTGACGCGGGTCGACCTGCTGCTGACCGACAAGGCCGGCCGCTTCCCGCCGGTGCGCCAGCCGTTCACCGCGGCGGGCGAGGGACACGGCACGGCGTACGACGTGGTCGTGCCGGCACCCGGCGTGTGGACGATGACGCTGCAGGTGACGGTCGGGGCGACGGACGGCTACGCCGCGGCGTTCGACTACCGGGTCACGTGAGCGCCCCCCTGCGCGGCGCGCGCTCGGCGCGGCCGGTGCGACCGGTCCGACCGGTCCGACCGGCGTGACGGTCGCGGCGGCGGTGCCGGCCGCCGACACCTCGGCGTTGGCCACCAGGAGCGAGGCCGACACCGGCAAGACGCTCGGCTCGTCGGCATCGTGGTGGGGGCCCTCGGCCTGCTGCTGGGTGGCGCCGGCCTCGCCCGCGGCCGCCGGAGGTCGGCCGGCTGACCTCCCGGGCCTACCCTGGCTCGTGAGCAGCGCGGCCCCCACGAGCGAGCACGCGGACGAGGAGGGCCTCCCCGCGCATGCGTCTGCGCACCTGTTGCAGACCAGCGTGGGGAGGCTCAACCAGCTGCGTGCGGCCGTGCTCGGTGGCAACGACGGGATGACCAGCACCGCCGGACTCGTCGTCGGGGTGGCCGCCACCGGGGCCGGGGCGACAGCGGTCGCCCTGGCCGGGGTCTCCGGCGTGGTCGCCGGGGCACTGTCGATGGGCGGTGGGGAGTTCACCTCGGTGCGGGCTCAGCGCGACAGCCAGGACGCGCTGCTCCGGCACCAGGTCGCCGAGCTCGAGCTGGTCCCCGAGGAGGAGCTCGACGAGCTCACCCACCTCTACGTCGAGAAGGGCCTGTCGCTGCGGCTGGCCCGCGTCCTGCACCGCATCCTCGCCATGACCACCGAGCTTCGTTCTGCGCAGGCGCAGTACGCCTCGCCACGCGACGGCTCCACGGTCACCACCGATGCTGTTGCTTGACCCAGGGGTTTGGTCATCCGCGCTTCGGCCAGCGGCAGTGGTGATCGCCATAGAGGCGGGAGGTAGCCGACCGGGCGCGAAGACATCGTGCTCAGTGGGCAGGAACCCTGGTCTGGGTGTAGAAGAGTAGACGCATACGCGGGTGTCCGCCACGCGTTGCCCGAGCAGGAGGCAGCCATGCCCACCACCACCCGCACGCGCCGCCTCTTCGCGGCCGGCGCTGTCGTCGCGGCCACCGGAGCACCGCTGGCCTTTGCCGCGCCCGCCGCCGCCGCGGACTCCCCGCCCGTGGTCGGGTCCACCGCGCTGGTGGCCAGCGATGCCAACCCGGCCACCAGTGAGTCGCTGGTCATCCGCGCCTTCCGGACCAACGGTCCGGGCGGGAGCCAGGACGAGTTCGTGGAGGTCTACAACAACAGCAGCGCGCCCGCTCAGACACCCGGCTTCAGCCTGATCGACTCTGACAGCGACGGGACGCGGCACACGATCGTCAGCTCGGCGACGTTCCCCACCACGATCGGGGCGCACCAGAGGGTCCTGTTCGTCAACACTGCCAGCTCGGCGAGCCAGTGCAGCACTACGTCCGGCAGCATCCCCTTCGACCAGCCCGCTGACATCAGCGACAACGGCGGCGTGGGCATCGTGGAGACCGACGGGAACACGATCGCCGACCAGGTGGGACTCACCGGCGGCGACACGTCGCTGGGGGAGGGCGGCCGGCTCGCCCCCCGGGCCTTCGGTGAGCAGGCGTACCAGCGCAAGGGACCAGACGGCAACCAGGACTTCCAGGACACCAACGACAACCGGCAAGACTTCGTGCTGACGAGCCCGACACCGTGCAGCCAGCCGGCGCCGAACCTGCCCGAGGTGCCCTACGCCGTGCTGCTGCCGCTCCTCGGCCTCGGTATCGCCGGCACCATCGGCCTGCGCCGCGCCGTCCCCCGCTGGACACGCTCCTCCTAGCGTCCTCCACGAGGTAGGGCGCCTGGCCAGGCATAGCTGTAGGTCAGACCCACTCCCGCCGGTCGGGGTCCCATGTGCTGCCGTTGGTGTCAGCGGGACAGGCCGGGTGACGGTGTGAGCGGTCAGGGTGGCCGGTGCGTGCGTGCGTGCCGTAGGTGCACCTGGAGATGTTTCAGCGGGCCCAGCACTGGCGGGCCCGGTCGAGCTCGACCAGCCAGCTCAGGGCGTCGCCGGGGCGGGCCTCCGAGCCGTAGGCGGCGGCCCGGGAAGCGCGCAGCGCCACCAGCTCCTCGACGAGGTCGTTGTGCTCGGGCTAGCAGCTGGGCAGGTCGGGCTGCAGGCGGAACGTGGCGAGCAGGCACTGCGCCCACTCCACGAGGTCGGACAGCCACTGCTGGTCCTGCTCGGTGTCCAGCCGGCGGCGGTCCGTTGCCGGGGCCACCGGCCCGTCCGGGCCCGGCTTGCTGCCCGTGGTCGTGTGCGTGCCCGGGCGCCCCCGGCCGGTGCGGTGGCGCTTGGCGGCGAGCGCGTCGACCTGGACCTGGAGGTGGTCCAGGCGGTCGGTGAGGCCGGTCAGGATCGCCGCCAGCGCCGCCGCCGGGTCCTAGCCGGGTGCTGTCACCGCCGGTCCGCCGGCAGTGCTGCGTAGGCGCGGTGGTAGGCCACTGAGGCCGGCGGGATGGCGAAGAACCCGTTTGTTGGGGATCCCGCTCCGGCTGACATCCTCATGCATCTTCGGTCACCGTCGTCCCCATCATTCCTGCCTGCGTCAGGAACAGCCACCACCCGTGCACGCCCGTTACCAGCCCGCCTATTGCACTAACAACGTAAAGGTACACGCCCGAGTTCTCATCGAGCAGGAGAAGCACGCCGCTCGTGGCGATCAAGGTAACGAAGAACGCTAGAGCGATTGCTAGCGGTGCGCTCGGTTTGGGCGTCTGTTCTCGCCGGGCAGTCGAGTCAAGAGACTTCAGCAATGCCGCTGCTGAGCAGCGCGACCAGAATCATCTCGGTCCCGAGCGCCTGCCGTGGCTGGGGGACCGCCAGGAGCACTGCGACTAGCGACCCTCGGTCGCTAGGACGACCTCCGATGGGTCGTTCACCGTGGCAACAAACCCCTCAGGCTGGTCCCATGACGGTGGCAGGCGACACCAACCGTCTTAGACGCCCCTTACCGGTTGCGCTGTGCGTACCGATGGTTCGTTCCGCTGTTCTCAGCGGGCGACCTGGGCTGCCCGGCGTGGCGCTGGCAAGGCTCCGGTGATGTCGCGCGAGGCCCCGTTTAGCGCGATCATGAGCATGGTTTAGCAACGGCTAAGATCGCAGGGTGGACGTCACCCAGTCGGTTGAGGACTACCTGCGGATCATCTGGAAGCTGACGAGCGCCGGTGAGCCGGTGACAACGGGCCTGCTCGCGGTGTCGCGGCAGGTCAGCGCCCCGAGCGCGTCGGTGATGGTGCGGCGGCTCGGGGAGGCCGGGCTGGTCAGCCGCGGTGACGCCGCCGGCGTGCGTCTCACGGAGCGGGGTGAGGCCGTGGCGTTGCGCGTCGTTCGACGGCATCGGCTGCTGGAGACGTTCCTCGTGCAGGTCGTCGGGCTGACCTGGGATGAGGTCGATGCCGAGGCTGAGGTGCTCGAGCATGTGCTGTCTCCCCGGCTGGAGGCCAGGATCGACGAGCTGCTGGGCTTTCCGACGCGTGACCCGCACGGCGACCCGATCCCGGCCGCTGGTGAGGATCACCGGCAGACGGGTTGGGCCGACGACTGGTCCGACCCGCTTACCGGTGCCCGGGAAGGGTGCCGGTTTGTCATCGACCGGGTCAGCGACCGCGACCCTGCCGCGCTGCGGTATCTGGCCGGGGCTGGTATCCGCCCGGGGACCGTGTTACTGGTCGGGGGGCTGTCACCCTTCGGTGGACCGCTCACGGTAACGCTCTGCTCCGGGACAGGGGACGGCGAGGATTCCGACGGCCCGTCAGCAGCGCGGACGGAACTCCCGCCAGCACTGGTCGGACTCCTCCACGGGCACGTAGAGGTGGCCCCGGAACTCACGACAGCCCGGTCATGACGCCGTGGCGGCGGGCGCCGGGCCCGCGCCGGGTCCGCGGGCCACGACGGCGCGGCCGCGCCGTAGGCCGGCCCTGGGGCGCCGACGCGCGCGTGAGCCACGTGCAGACCGCCCGTCCGCCGACCCGCAGCCGGGCGGCCACCGCGCGGCGACCACCACTCCCGCGCGAGGACCACTGCGACCACCGACGCCCGGTGACTCCGGTGAGCACCGCCGATGCGGCCCGCAGGCTGGGGGTCGGGGCGGCGGCGGTGTCCGGGATGCTGACGAAGTCCGCCGATATGGGGCTGGTCGTGCATGTCCCGTGCCGGGGTGTGTGCCTGAGGGATGCCGGCTGGGGTGCGGCTCTGAGCATTGTGCGTCGGCACCGGTTGCTGGAGACCCACCTGGCCGGGGCGCCGGAATTGTCCTGGGACCGCGTGCACGCCGAGGCCGAGGTGCGTGAGCAGGCGCTGTCACCGGAGTTGGAGGCGGTGATCGACACGAAGCTGGGCCACCGCGTTGGGACCCGCACGGCGACCCCATTCCAAACCGGGACGGGCGGACGCACCGCAGACCTGCTCCCCGTGCGGATCGCCGGTGTCCGCCGCGACCTCACGGCCGCGACCACGGCCGCCTTCTGGGTGCACGAAAGCTGGACAGCACTGTCGTCGTACTCATCCGCGACTCCATCGGCAACGCGACCTGCCTGAACCCGAGACCATCCCTGAGGAGTCCGACGGCATGACAGTGAAAGCAGACACGGTGACATCGGTCCCGGTGTCACCGTCGGCCCTGGGCGGGGCCGCGCCGGCGGCCACCGAGGCGGGTAGTGGGGGCCCGAGCGTCCTTGACGTGCTGCTGGCCAAGGGCCGTATCCGCGCCGGGTTGAGCATGCTGGGCCCGGCGTTCGTGGCCTCGATCGCCTATGTCAACCCAGGGAACTTCGCCACCAACTTCCAAGGCGGAGCCCAGTTCGGGTACCTCCTGCTGTGGGTGGTCCTGGCCGCAAATGTCATCGCCATGCTGGTGCAGTACCTGTCGGCCAAACTCGGGATCGCGACCGACCTGAACCTGCCGGAGAACTTCCGGGCGCACTATCCGCGGGCCCTGACGTGGGGCATGTGGATCCAGGCCGAGATCATGGCGATGTCGACCGACATCGCGGAGTTCCTGGGTGCCGCGATCGGCCTGAACCTGCTGTTCGGGGTGCCCCTGTTCCCGGCCGGGGTGATCACTGGGATCGTCGCCTTCGGGATCCTGGGCCTGCAGAAACGCGGGCACCGGACGTTCGAGGTCGTCATCACCGGCCTGTTGGGGATCATCTTCCTCGGGTTCCTGTACGAGACGCTGAAGATCGGACCCTCCGCCAGCGGCACGCTCACGGGACTCATCCCCGGCATCGACGGTGTGGACTCCGTGTACCTCGCCGTCGGGATCATGGGCGCCACGATCATGCCGCACGCGATCTACCTGCACGGGGCGCTCACCCAGAACCGGATCCCCTGCCGCGACGACCGCGAGCGCAACCGGGTGCTGCGATTCGAGCGCACCGACGTGGTCGTCGCTCTCACGCTCGCGGGCCTGGTCAACATGGCAATGCTCGCCGTGGCCACCAAACTGTTCCACACCCCGGCCCTGTCCGGCCTGAGCACCCTGCAACAAGCACACGACGAACTCGGGCACCTCGTCGGCGGCACCGCCGCACTCGCGTTCGCCGTCGCGCTCCTGGCCTCGGGCGCCTCTTCCTCCAGCGTCGGAACCTACGCCGGCCAGGTAGTCATGGCCGGGTTCGTCAACGTGCGCATCCCGCTGATGCTCCGCCGCGGACTGACAATGATCCCCGCGCTCATCGTCATCGGCGCCGGGATGAACACCACCAGCGCACTGATACTCAGCCAGGTCGTGCTCTCCTTCGGCATCCCCCTCGCCATCATCCCGCTGGTCAGGCTCACCTCCCGCAAAGACGTCATGGGCGCCCAAGTCAACCGCCCGAGCACCACCATCGTCGCCTGGATCTTCGCCGCCGCCATCGTCGTCATGAACGTGTTCCTCATCTACCAGCAGTTCTTCCTCTAGCCCGCCAAAGGGAAGTCCTCTGCTGGCTCAGGGGCTGGCCACGGCAATGGATCCGCGTGGACTCACAGTCCAGGCGACGGGATGGGCGCGTTCCCTCCAGCCGCGGGCGTTGCCTCACCGACCGCGTTGTCGGGCGTTCGGGGCTCCGGGCTGAGGCTGGGGCCCACGACTGTTGCGTCGGCGGGCCCGGGCGGCAAGGCACGGCACAGGCCCTGCAGGGTGAGGTGGCTGGTGTCGGGGTGAACCCGTGCTCGATCGCGATGGCATCCGCGAGGCGCGCCAGGGCGGTCCCGGCGTAGGGCGTGACTCGCCGACAGCTGGTGCAGACAAGGTGGGCGTGGTCGGCGGTGGAGCTGAGGTAGTAGCTGGCCGACGCCGATCCCAGCTGGGCGTGCTGGACGATCCCACGGTCGAGCAGGCCTTCCAGGGTCCGGTAGACGGTGCTCATGCTGAGCCCGGCCAGCGACGGCTCGGCGGTGACGAGCAACCGCTCGGCCGTGGCATGACCCAGCTCTGCGAAGGCTTTGACCAGCAGCAGCCGAGCCACGGTGACCCGAAGGCCGTTGTCCTGCAGCAGCGCCTGGATCTGCGGCTCCGCTAACTAATGCCTGCGCCGACCCCACGTCGCCTCCCACCTGCCTCGTCTGGAGTGACGCCGGTTTTCCGGACAGGCCTACTTGAGTTTCTGCCGTTCTGACCTGCGCTTTTGGGCCGCTTGCTGGATCTGATAGTGCTCGGCCTCGACCTGGGCGGGCGTGCAGTCGCCGAGGATACTCTGGAGTCGCTGCCGAGTGTTGTATGCGGGTGATCCTGCCCCCGGCGCTCCAGCTCGTTCACCACATCAATCAGGTGCCGCAGCGAACGCCCCAGCCGGTCCAGCCGCCACACCACCAGCGTGTCACCCGGCCGCAGCTGCTCCAGTACCCGGGTCAACTGCGAGCGGGCATCAAGCTTGCCCGACGCTCGGTCAGTGAACGTCCCGTAGCAGCCCGCCGCGGTCACCGCGGTCACCGCGCCGTGCTGCGGATCCGCGTTCTGCTCCAACGTCGACACCCGCGCATACCCCAGCAAGTGACCCACCCACCACAGGTATTGCAACTCATTCTACGGCTAGGTGATGGTCGGTCGTGCGGGTGCTCTTCACGGCTGCCTCCTTCGGGCCAAGGACCCGAAGGACTGTCGGCGACGCGCGGGTATCCGCTGCGAGGTGGGACGGCAACCGTTGGGCTGCTGCACGCCCGGGCTACGTCACAAGCTGTAGTCGGTGGTGTCTTCCAGGCCGCGGTACTGCGCGGTGGTGATGAAGTGGCACCACGGCAGCTGGGTACCGGGGAACCGCAGGCGCCGCCCACCGGTCCAGGTGGCGATCTCGATGTGGGCGAGTCGCAGGTCGTAGACGGTTTCGATGGCGGGGAGCAGGTCGGTGTCGGAGGACATCACGATCGCGGCGTCGAAGTCCTTGGTCAGTCATGGCCATCCGCGCCAGGTCGACCGCCAGCGCGACGTCGATGCCTTTCTCTGCGGCGGGGGTGTCGAGCCAGTCGGAGGGGTACCGCAGCGGCCGGCGGATGACCGTGACCAGGCCGCTACGCGTCCAGGCATCGGTTTGGCGGTCGTTGGCTGCGGCCGAGCGCGCCTGGTGGTCGGGGCTCCGCCGCCCTCCGTACACGCGGACACCCGCCAGTGCCGACGTCCTCGGGCGCCGGTTGACCAGCAGCTGTCCCAGGCGCAGGGGGTCGACATGCCCGACCGCCGGATGTGCGTTGACAGGCTGGAACAAGCGACGCGCCCACCCGTGAACATTGTGGTAGTCCACGAAGACCACGACACGCTCGGCGCCAGCACCCATATATTCCATCGGTTTCCAGTTCCTCGATAGGAACACATAAGACCTCGCGGACTACACGAACATAAAAATCCCCGCCAGTCCCGGAGGACGACGGGGAGGAATTTCGGCCAGAGTAGCTCGGTCGGGGATGGTCGTCAAGGTTGCCGGTCCGCCCGTCGTAGCCGGGCGGGTGGTGTCCTTTTGTTGCTCGGCGTGGTGCTCGGCGTGGTGCTCGGCGGGCGTGTGCCGCGGCCGCGAGGTCGTAGGAGCCGATGATCTTCGGGCGGGATGGCGCGCCGCTGACGGCTGCGGTGACCGGGCCCCCGACCGGGGGCCGGCCCCGGCGTCAGCAGCGGATAGCCTGGACCTCGCCGGCCGGTCGGGGCGCCCAGGACAGTTCCCGCTCGACGATCAGCCGAGGCAGCAGCCAGGCGCCGCCAGGGACGGGCTCCAGGTGGGCGCGCTGGTGCAGCCCACGAGCTCGGCCAGGTCGACGTAGCCCACTCGGCGCAGGTGTCAGCACCGTGCAGCCGCACGTAGCCGAACGCCCGCGCCTCGGTGCGGCCAGGCTCGGCCACCCACCAGTCGCAGTCGAACAAGACGAAGTGCAGGTGGATCACCTTGTCCCGCGTCGGGACCGACTCCGTGGCGTCCCCGCTTGGCAGGAACTCGTGCTCCCGCTCGCTGTCGGCCGTCACGTAATTCCCTAGCCGGGGCTGTGTCCGTCATTGTAGTTCCCTGGTCGTCGGTCACGTAATTCCCTCCGTGGGGCTGCCCACGAGGACGGACTGCGGCGCTGGGGAGGTCGTGGTGTTGGGGTGGGGTCCGTTGTCCTTGTAAGCACCTGCTCGAGGTTGTCAACGGCGGCCGAAAACTGACCCCCTTCCGGCATCCGAATGTTGACCCCCTGCTTCGCCGTGGTGTGCCCGCCCTGCCTTTGGGGAACTCGCGGGTCATGAGCGTGTGCCCGGTGGTGGGCGAGGGTCTCGCGCGGGAGCTGCTGGGCGTGGTTCGGCGGGTGGTCGCCGACCGGGTGGCGCACCCGCAGGACCGTGAGGATCTGGTTCAGGAGGCCCTGGCCCGCACCCTGGGTGCCCGTCAGCGGCTCGGTGCTACGGGACTGCCGGATTCCTCGCTGCCGGCCTATGCCGGCACGGTCGCGCGCAGCGTGTGCGCCGGCCACCATGCGAGGGTCGAGCTGGAACGCCGGCATGCCCACCGGCTGCTCGACCCCTGGGAGCGGGCCACCAATGGGGACCTGGGCGAGCAGGTGGTGGACGCTGAGGATGCTGCCGCGGTGCGCGAGGCCCTGGCCGGGCTCGACCCGCAGGCGCGGGACCTGCTCGTCGGCCACGTCGTCGGCGGCCGCCGCCTCGCCGGACTGGCCCCTGCGACCGGACCCGGATCGGGCGGGCCCGGTTTGGCTGCTGGCGGCCGGAGCGGCTCCGGAGCTGCTGGCGGTCCCGCGGTTGCCGCCCGGCTGGCCCGGAGTCGGGCGAAGGCCCGGGTGGGCTACCTGCTGGCCGCCGCGCACCGCCTGCGCCCTCCGGCGCGGTGCTGGTCGGTGCTCGTCGCGGTGTCGCTGGCCGACACCCGGCGGCTGCGGGCTCTTCGCGCCCAGGAGCACCTGGGGGAGTGCCCCGACTGCGGGACCTCGCCCTGGAGCTGACCCGCCGCCGGCACGACTCCCAAGCCACCGCGGCTGTCGCCTGAAAGGCTCCAGCGGGCCGGGGCCCAGCCGGCGTCGCATACCCGACCGGCGGTAGCGCCGCTGCGACCTGACCTGTGCTCACGATCGACGCCGATCCGGGGGTGGCCCAGACCGCGCGCTCCCGGCAGACGACCGCGCCGGCGTCCGCGAGCTGTTGCGGTGCAGCGCGGGGGGGGTGGCGGGTCAGCCGGTGGACTGGTCGGTGGTCTCGGTGATCGGCTGGCCGTTCATGCTGCTGCGCGCGGTGATGGCCGCGGCCTGGGTGTTCGCCTGGTCCAGGCCGCTGGTGTCACCGCCCTTGATCCGGCTGCCGATACCGTCCAGGGTGCTGGCCAGTTCACGCAGCGGCGCCGCGATGACCCGGCACAGGGCGGGGTTGGCTTTGACGTCCTCGGTGGCGACCCGGATCTCGTGGGCATCGAACAGGGCGGTGACACCGGCCTTGACCAGGGCGGCGACCCGGCCCTTCGCGCCGGAGGAGAAGCTGCCGGCTTTGAAGGGCTTGTAGAGGTAGCGGTGGAACGTCCCGAACGTCAGACCGGCGTGCAGCGCGAACTTCGTCTTCGCCAGGCCGATGGCGTTGCTGGTCGGGCAGCCGTTGGCATCCACGGGCACCCCGTTCAGCGTGGACGGGCTGCCACCCACCCCGGCGGGCACGGGACCAGAGGTGCCGACCGGGGCCGTGCTGACCGACCCTCCACCGGTGCTGCCCAGGCCGGGTTGGCTGCTGGTGGCCTTCTTACCGCAGCCCGTGAGCAGCAGTGCGGCAGCGATCAGGGTGACAACGACGGTGCTGCTGGTACGACGCACGCAAGGCTCCAAGCTGTAAGGGACCGCCCGCCAGCAGGGTGCTGGCAGGCGGTGCTGGCACAGGGTGCTGGCCTGCGCGGACGGTGCAGGCCGAACGGAGGCAGGAGGGCGGACGCCCCACGGGTTGTGGCGGTCATGACGGTGACCCGATGGGGTCAGTTCCCCTGATTGAGTGGAGTACCCGCGGGCGGACCAGCCGGCTGCCACAGGCCATGCTGGAGTTCGCCCGGCCGGTGCCCACTGGGCTGCTGCCGCCTCCAGCCGCGGCAGGGTCAGCGGCGCCGCCGGAACAGACGGGTGAGCCCGACCCCGAGGACCAGGCCGAGCAGCACGAACACCACGACGAGGACCACGATGATGTGCCCGATGCTGCGGAAGAAGCCTCGGCGGGCCGCCTCGACAGCCGCGGTAGCCAGCGGGCCCGTCGAGACGCGCGCTGCGGCACCGTGGAGCATCGATGCGAGGACCTGTAGGAAGGGGACCACGGCAGCCATGCCGGCGGTGTGCCCACTCGACTGTTACCGCACTCTCGGAGGCCGTTCACCCGCCGGGCGGTGGCCTGGATCTGGGCGAGCAGGTCGGCGTCCCGGACCGGGGGGAGAACCCCTCCATCCGCGCCGGCGAGATCGTCATGGCGACGCCCTGGGGGGCCTGCTCGTCGACGCTGAGCGTGATGCCGTCAGCCGAGCTCGCCGAGGTCACCGGACAGTGGGGCTACCTCATCGCGTACGGACCTGGCCCCTGGCGGCCGCGCCGGTAGGCGACGGACAACGGTCGGTCCGTCGGTCGGTGTCAGCTCAGTCTTCGACTGCTTTGTCGAGGTCGGCGAGGCTGAGGTCGGCGAGGGCCTGCAGCTCCTCGTCAGGGCCCTCCTCGACGGCGATGAGGTGGTTGTCGGGCTGCGGCATGGCCCGGATGAGTGCTGGATGGCGAAGACTATGACCAGGGTCACGCAAGGTCCCTACCGTGTTCAGGACGACCCGCTACCAGCCCGGCACCCAGTCCCGGCGCCAATGGCCAGCCAGACCGCAATGCGCGTAGCGGTCCCAAGACCCGCCCGGCGTGAGAGCTGGCCTCCCCGAGCCGGTGGAGCGCCAGGCTGCTGCGGCTGCGCCGGTCGTGGGCGAGTCGCGCGTCCCGGTCTCCGGCGCGATGAGTCTGGCGGGTCCGTCGCCGGGTTCGATGAGGCCGCGGCGCCGGGCGGCGTTCGCCGCTGTGCTCCCGCACCCAGGGCCGCCGCTGGCCCAGGGCCCGCTCCGCGTCGGACTGTGCGGGCTCGTTCCCGTCCACGGCGCACACCCTGGCGGACGCTCCGGGCGTGCTTGCAGAGCGCTTTCTGTAGTTAGCGAACATGGGGGTGGGGTAGTGGCCGGTGGGCGCGTGATGCGGGCCGCTCCACCGCAACCAGGGGAAGGAACGCCCATGACTGACCAGGACGGACCGCCAGAACAGGCACGACACGGCCTGCTGGGCAAGATCGCCGGCAGGACGAAAGAGGTCGCCGGCGCGGTCACCGGTAACGACTCGCTGACCGCCGAGGGCCGCCTGCAGCAGGCCGAGGTAGCCAACCGCCAGGAGGCCGCCACCGCGGAGGCGATCGCGGAGGCCAAGCGCACCGGGGCCGCCCAGGACATCGCGGAGAAGGCACGCCTCGCTGCCCAGCAGAAGCAGGCGGCGGCCACCCAGGCGACCGCTGAGACGGCGCGGGCCCAGCAGGAGAAGGCCGCCGCGCAGACCGTAGCGGACCGGGCAGCCGCCCGGCAGGCGGCTAGTGGCAAGGCCGTGGCCGTGGCCGAGGTCGAGGCCGAGCAGAAGAAGGACGAGGCCGACGCCGACCTCCGCCAGAACCTGTACTTCGCCGACGCCGATGAGGCGAGGGCCCAGCGCGAACATGACGCAGCCACCGCCAAGGCAGCCCCCGCCGAGAAGGCGGCCGCCAAGGCAAAGGCGGAGGCCGACGCTCTCGCCGGCTGACCGCCGCGCACCGCTGGACCCGCACGCACATCCCGATCAAGGAGACCCTGTGAACGTCCTGACCGTCCCCCGCACCGTCCTCGCCTTCGAGTACGCCGCCATTCGACGTCCCGTCACCCTCGTGGAGAACCTCCTCGTTGGCCGCCTCGACTCCGAGGACCCACGCCGGCTCGGTGTCGAACGGGCCCTCGGCCAGGTCGACGCTGTCGCCGGGCGCTGGCTCGACGACACCAACCTCACCGCCCGTGGGGAGCGCGCCCAGGCGCACTCCAACGCCGTCACCGAGGCCCAGAAGCTGCAGGCGCAATCGGAACAGACCAAGGCCCAGGCGGATGCGGCCCTCGGCCGCGAGACGAAGGCCGCCGAGAAGCAGCGCGCCGAGGCTGCCCGGGACCACCGCGAGGAGGTCGCCGCCGCCGCGAAGCAGGAGTCACAGCACAAGGCAGAAGCAATCAGGCAGGCCAAGGCCCGCGCGGGCGCCGAGAAGGAGACCATCGCCCGGCAGGTCGAGGCGACGGTCGCGGGCGCTGCCGCCCGGCAGCACGCCCAGAACGCCGGCGCGGACAACCAGCTCAAGATGGCGACCGCCGCCCCCACGGCGGAACTCGCCGACGCCAACGCGACCGAAAAGGAGGCGGCCGGGCAGCGTGCCGACGCCGACCGGCTCGCCCAACTCGCGGAGACCGAGAAGCGAAGCCGCCAGAACTGAGCAGACAGGCACAAGGCAGGTCACCGGCCTGCGCGGGGGTGGGCCAGCGCGGTGAGGTGCTGACGTCAAGGACCGTCGCGGGGCGGTCGCAAACCCAGGCGCAGCCTCGTCAAGGATGGCAGCCTTACCTCAGCGGTCCTCGTCGCCGGATCCTGCACCGGTCCTCCTGATATCCCGGGGTGCGCGCAGAACCTCGGAACCGGCACAGGGGGGGCGCAGCGGCGGTGCTGCCGCCGCTGCCGCGGCGGGTGCTACAGGAACCGGGGGCCTTGTCGGCGTCGTCGTCGGTCTCGCCAATGTAGACGACGTCAATGCTGACGTTCCATGCCCTGAGCCTGCCAGAGCCTCCGTGCGACGGCACCCATTGCCCCTCGTCGCCCACACCCGCCGGCCAGCCGTGTCGACGGGTCTTGGTCAGGTCACCGCGGCGCGCTGCGCGCGGGTGTGCGCGCGCCGGTAGGAGACCGTGCCGGTCTCGGTGATGGTGCCGCCGAACGTCAGTCGGTCGACGAGCGGTTACCCGGTGAAGCTGGCGCTCCGCCGCACCGGGCTGGCAGCAGGTGCGGGCTTGGTGCTCCCGCTGGTGGTCGTGGCACTCGCGCTCGGCTTGGTGCTCGGGCTCGTGCTCGGCTTGGTGCTCGTGCTCGGCTTGGGGCTGCTGGTGGCGCTCTTCGTGGGGGTCGGTGATGGGCTGGGTCCGGTCGCCGCGAGCGCGGTCCCGACCCCAGCCGCGCCTACGCCCGCCGCTACCGCGACCGCCACGATGGTCTTCCGGACTCGCATCATTGATGTTCCTAACGTTGGGGGGACCCGGCGGCTGCATCGTACCCTCCTGTCAGGGCAGGATGCCGGCATGAACAGGCGCGCGAAGAGGGCACCGGCCGCCGCTGCGCTGACCCTCCTCCTGCTTGGCAGTGCCACCGGTTGCGGCACTGGCCGAACCCGTCAGGACACTCCGTCGACAGCTGTGGGCAACGAGGTGAGCGCGTCCTCGTCCGCGCTGTCGCCGTCGGCGCGGCCACCCGCCGCCTCTGTCCCGGCCGCGGTACCAGGGCCGACCCTGGTGGCCGCCGCAGGCGCGGCGCAGGTGCAGGTGTTCAACGCGGCCAGAGCGGGTGCTCCCCCGCGTCTGGTCCTGCCCAATCCCAACACCGACGGAGCCCCGCTGGTGTTCCTGGTCGACTCCACGCAGCCGGGCTGGGTCAAGGTCCTGCTCCCGATCCGGCCGAACGGCAGCACCGGCTGGGTGCACGCCCGCGACGTGACCCTCACCGCAGACCGCTACCGGCTCGTCGTGCGCCGGGCCGCACACCGCCTCGACGTCAACCGAGGCGACACGTTGCTGGAGAGCGACCCGATCGCCGTCGGCACCGCCGACACCCCCACCCCCGGGGGCCGCTACTACCTCACCGAACTCCTCGAGCAGCCCAACCCCCGCGGCCCCTACGGCCCCTACGCCTACGGCCTATCCGGCTACTCCGACGTCCTGCACTCCTTCGCCGGCGGCGCCGGCGTCATCGGCATTCACGGAACCAACCAGCCGGAACTCCTCGGCCGAGACGTCAGCCACGGCTGCATCCGAGTCGGCAACGATGCCATCACCCGGCTCAGCCGGCTCCTCCCGCTAGGCACCCCGGTCACCATCCAACCCTGATCCACACGATCCGACGCGAGGTGGGTGGGGTGCGCTGAGCTGCGGTTCGCTCCGGCCCGGGGACGGGCGCCGGCGGCCACTGCTCGAGGCGCTCACGACGCGCTTCCGGGGCCAGCTCCACCGGGCCTGGGCACCGGTCGCGCTCGCCGCGTGCTGGCCCTGACCACGGTGCTCCGTCATGCACTCTCCTCGTGCGGGCCCACCACGATCCGTCGCTGCCGACGTCGTAACTCGGACCAGGCGGTGAGGCTGGTGCCACCGGCCAAGCTGGCGGGGCACACAGCGATGAACACGGTTCGGGCCCTATCGGAGGCCAGGACCCGTCGGCCCATCCACCGGCGACGTCGCCGGCCTGATCGTTCGTGCTGTCGCCCGGTGAGGTCGACGCGGTGGCCGGCCCAGCGGTCGTCGGTCCAGGGTCAGACGGCGACGTCCTTATCGACCTTGCCGCCGACCCGACTATCCCGTTCGACAACAACCTCGCCGAACGCGACAACCGTATGACCAAAATCCCGCAGAAGATCTCCGGTTGCCTACGGGCCCGCACCGGCGCCGAACACTTCGCCGTGATCCGGTCCTACACCGCCCCCGCTGGCAGAACCACATCAACATCTACCAGGCTCTCGTCCAACTCGCCGTGGGCAACGCCTGGCTGTCTCAAGCCACCTGACCAGTCACCGCTCGGAAACAGGTCAACAGCAGGAAGCCTAAAACGGCCATGCCCGGCGCACCCCCGGACAGGTTCGACACCGCGACCGTCGCGCCGAGGCGCGCCAACGCCGAGCTGATTGAAAGCGTCGACCTGCCGGTGATGCGTCCAGCACGGTCTGTGCGAGCATCGGGCTCGGCCCGTCTGCCGCGATTTCTCTGAGCCATCCCCAAGCCGCCGTGCGGGCCCACCACAGCGGTCAGAGGGCGAGGATCGTGTTCCCCGTTCGCCCCGGCCCATCGAGAGCACCGCAGGCCGCTTGCCAGGCCACCGGTGCGTAGCCGCGAGGGCGGAGAGGCGCAGACCCTGCCGTCATTCTGCTCCCGTGGCCGGTAGGAAAAGGCGCGGAGGCACGGATGAGAACCAGTTGTCGTTCGATTCGCTGCTGTGGTCTGCCAGCCTGGATGAGGAGAATGGCCCCGGTGAACCAGTACGGCAGCCTGGCGTGGCAGCACTGGCAGCGGTGGCGCCCGACCGCGCTGAGCCGGATCGAGGACCCGGAGACGTTCTTCGCCCGGCTGGGGATCGAGGTGGCCGACCAGATCCACGCGACAGCGAGCTCTCTCGCTGGGGACGACCCCGGTGGGGAGAGCTACCAGGAGAAGCTGGGCCGGCTGACCACCGCCCGGTTCACCGCGGAGGAGACCGTCCTGCGGGAGATGGTCCTGCTCCCGCAGGAGCCGGGGAACCAGGAGACCGAACCGGCTCCGGGCCAGGAACCGTCATCGGGGGAGGACGACTCGGAGGACCAGACGGGGCCGCGGGAAGCCCGGTGGCAGCCGCTCGTGATGACTCCGGACCATCCGAGGTACCACGACACGGACGACGACCCGCTGCTGCGCCGGGTCGGCCCGACGGCGCACACGACGGCACTGCCGACACCGCTGGGCGCACCGGGGCCCAGTCCGGCGGAGTAAGCGGCCGGCCCCAGACCGGCCCCCCGGATGGTGCCGGTGTCATCGCACAGCGCGCTGCGACGGCCCGCTTCCGACCCCGATCGCAGGACGACCTGGCCCCCGCCGGCGAGCACGCGAAGGCCGCCGCGAACCTCGCGGCATTGGTGGTCCTGCGCGATCTGCAGGCCGCGCAGCGGCCCGCTACCCCCGTTGAGGCCGCGGTCCTGGCCCGGTGGTCCGGCTGGGGCGCGGTGCCCCGCGTGTTCGACGAGCAGGCCGAGGAGCACAGCGAGGTCCGTGCACAGCTGCGCGGCCTGCTGGACCACCGGGAGTGGCAGGCGGCCGCCAGGACCACCCTGAACGCCCACTACACCGACGCCGGCCTTGCGGCCGCGATGTGGCGCAGCGTCCTGGGCGCTGGTCTGGCTGAGCTGCTGGCCGACGGTGACCCGGTCAGGGTGCTCGAGCCCGGCTGCGGTGCCGGCACGTTCCTCGGGTTGGCCCCCACCGGCGTCGACACGCTGATCGGCGTCGAGGTAGACCCCACCACCGCCGCGATCGCCGCCCAGCTGTACCCGCACGCCGAGGTCCGCGCCCAGTCCTTCGCCGACACCCGGCTCCCCGACGGCAGCCTCGACCTCGTCATCGGCAACGTCCCGTTCGCCAAGACGGTGCTGCACGACCGGGTCCACAACCCGGCCCGGCACGCCCTGCACAACTACTTCATCCTGAAATCCCTCGCGCTGACCCGCCCCGGGGGAGTCGTCGCCGTCCTGACCAGCCACTGGACCCTGGACGCCGTCAACCCTGCTGCCCGCCGCGACATCGCCGCGCTCGCCGACCTGGTCACCGCCGTCCGGCTGCCCCGCACCGCCCACCAACGCGCCGCCGGCACCGAGGTGATCACCGATGTCCTCCTACTGCGCCGCCGCGACCCCGGCCCACCGCTTGTCCCGCGCCGCCGACGCGACCGGGTCGGACACCGTCGTAGGCATCGGCGGTGACGACGAGCAGCCCGTCAACGTCAACCGCTACTTCCTCGACCACCCCGACCAGGTCCTCGGCGTCACCGGCACCCGCAGCGGTCCCCACGGCCGGCAGCTCGCCGTCACCGCCGAGCCGGGCGCCGACATCGCCGCGCTGCTCGAGCAGCAACTCACCCACGGCATCCGCGCCGACACCCGGACGCCCGCCCACACCGCGGCCGGAGACCCCAGCACAGCCGGCGGCCCCCAGCGTGGCGGCGGGGACAGCCGAGCGGCAGCCGACCCGCCCGACCGCCGCCTGTTCCCGCCCCGGCCAGCTGCAGGACCCCGACAGATCCGTCCCCCAGCGCCGCCAGCCCCGCCCCATCACCTGCAGGGGCATCTCGACGTCACCGACGGTGACGGCTTCACCGTCGTCGACCTAGGCCTGTCCACCCCGCACCCGGTCCCCGCCCCGCAGGCCCGGGAGCTCCGCGCCCTGCTCGGCTTGCGCGACACCACGATGGCGCTGCTCGCCGCCGAGGCAGCCACCGCAGCCGACACCGACCACATCACCGGGTTACGCCGCACCCTGAACCATCGGTACGACACCTACACCCGGGTCTGGGGCCCGATCAACCGCGTCACGTTCCGCCGCACCGGCCGCGTCGACGAGCGGACCGGCGAGGACAAGCTGGCCCGCGTCAGCCCCCCGCAGGGCCGGTTCCGCGACGACCCGCACTCCCCGGCGGTCTACGCCCTGGAGGACTACGACGCCGCCACCGGCACCGCCCGCCGCGCCCCGATCATGACCGAGCGGGTCGTCGCCCCCCGGGCCGCCCGGCTCGGCGCCGACACCACCGCCGATGCTCTCGCCATCTGCCTGGACACCCACGGCGACGTCCGCCTGCAGGTCATCGCCCACCTGCTCGGCCGCAGCCCCGCGGACACCCGGGCGGCCCTGACCGGCCTCGTCTACGCCGACCCCGACACCACCCGCGCCGCCCGGGAAAGCTTCGCAGCCCCCCGCACCGTCGGTGACCCCACCGACCATCAGCTCGTCGGCACCACAGCGACCCCGGTCGCCGGCGCCCCGAACGCGGGCGCCGAGTCCGCTGCCGAGTCCGCTGGGGAGTCCGTTGCCGGGGCGGAGCACCTGGTCACGGCCCCGGAGTACCTGTCCGGCAACGTGCGCGCCAAGCTCGCCGCCGCCGAACGCGCCGCCGAACGCGACGGCGGCACCCGCTGGGCCGCCAACGTGGAGGCACTGCGCGCGGTCCTGCCCGTCGACCTCACGCCCGCCGAGATCGACGCCCAGCTCGGCGCATCCTGGATCGACGGGAACACCGTGCAGCAGTTCCTCCGCGAGCTGCTCGACGACCCCACGGTCATGGTGGAGCACCCCGGCGGCTCCACCTGGGCCGTGCGCGGGGACCGCAACAGCAACCACAGCGTGCTCGCGACATCGAACTACGGCACCCAGCGGGCCCCCGCCCTGGCCATCGTCGCCAGCATGCTCCAGCAACGCCCCGTGAAGGTCACCGACGAGCTCGACGACGGCCGGCGGGTCACCAACCTCACCGAGACCCTCGCCGCCCAGGACAAAGCACGGGAGATCGCCGAGCGGTTCACCGAGTGGCTCTGGGAGGACACCGGGCGGTCGGCCACCCTGGCCGAGCGCTACAACCGGACCTTCAACGCCATCGTCCTGCGCACCTACGACGGCACCGCCATGCAGCTGCCCGGCCTGGCCGTGGGCTTCACCCCCCGCGGCCACCAGGTCGCCGCCGTCGCCCGGATCGTCGCCGAGCCCGCCGTGCTGCTCGCCCATGACGTCGGCGCCGGCAAGACCGCGGAGATGGTCATCGGGATGATGGAGCTGCGCCGTCTCGGACTGGCACGCAAACCCGCCATCGTGGTGCCCAACCACATGCTCGAACAGTTCACCCGCGAGTTCATGCAGCTCTACCCCCAGGCCAAGGTCCTGGCCGCCAGCATCGACGACCTCGGGGCGCAGCGCCGCCGCCGGCTGGTCGCCAGGATCGCCACCGGCGACTGGGATTCGGTCATCCTGTCCCGCAGCGCCTTCGAGCGCCTCGCCCTGTCACCCGCGGCCCAGGCGACCTACCTGGACCATCAGCTGACCGACCTGCGCACCCAGCTCAGCACTGCCAAGGGCAGCTCCACCCGGATGACCGTCAAACGACTGGAAGGGTCGCTGGCCCGCGCCGAGGAGCGGATCACGAAACTCACCGACACCGTGAAGGACCCCGGGGTCACCTTCGAGGAGACCGGCATCGACTACCTGTGCGTGGACGAGGCCCACGGCTACAAGAACCTGCGGACCGAATCCAACATCCCCAACATCGCCATCGAGGGCAGCAACCGGGCCACCGACCTGGACATGAAGCTGGACTACCTGCGCGCCCGGCACGGCCGGCGGGTCTCCACCCTGGCCACCGCCACGCCGATCGCCAACACCGTCGCCGAGGCCTACACCATGCAGCGCTACTCCCGCCCCGACCTGCTCGCCGACGCCGGCCTCACCGACTTCGACACCTGGGCCGCCACCTTCGGCGAGATCGTCACCGACCTCGAGCTCGCCCCCGACGGCAGCCGGTTCCGGATGCAGGCCCGCTTCGCCAAGTTCCGCAACGTCCCCGAGCTGCTCCGGCTCTGGCACGTCTCCGCTGACATCAAGACCGCCGAGGACCTCAACCTGCCCACCCCCGCCCTGGCCGGCGGGGCAGCCCAAACCATCGTCGTGCCGGCCACCGACGAGCTCACGACGTTCATGCGCGACCTCGCCCTGCGGGCCGACCGCGTGCAGTCGCGCTCCGTGCGCCCTGAGCAGGACAACATGCTCCGCATCGCCAGCCACGGCCGGGCAGCCGCGCTGGACCTGCGTCTGCTCCCCGCCGGCTGGGACTGCGACCCGGCCGACCCCGAAGCGGCGGACCTCGACCCCGACGACCCGCCCCTAAACGAGGACCAGGCCCGCGCCATCGGCCACCACAGCGGCCACGCAGCCGACGACGTCGACCGTGCTGCCGACCGCGACCCGGCACGCCCGCGGGGCCGCCGCAGCACCGGGGTCCCAGCCGGCGGGCCGGCCGGGAAGCTGGCCCACGCCGCGAACCGCATCGCCGCGATCCACCACGCCCACGCCGGCGACACCTACCCCGGCAGCGACGTCCCCGGCGCCCTGCAGATCGTGTTCTGCGACCTCGGCACCCCCAGCGCCCGCGCGACCGACACCAGGGCCACCGACCCGGGCAGCGACCCGGTTAGGGACCCGGGTAGTGACCCGGTTAGGGACCCGGGCAGGGACCCGGGCAGGGACCCGGGCAGGGACCCGGGCAGGGACCCGGGGATCGGTCCAGTAGGCCCCCCGGGGAGCAGCCCGTCGACCGGGCGGGCACCGCGGGTGCGGTGGAACGCCTACGACGAGGTCAAACAGCTACTCGTTGACCGCGGCGTGCCCACCGAACGGATCCGCTACGTCCACCAGGCCCGCAACGACAAGGAGAAAGGTGAGATGTTCGCCGCCGCCCGCAACGGGCGGATCAGCGTCCTCATCGGGTCCACCGAGAAGATGGGCGTCGGCACGAACGTGCAGGCCCGGGCGATCGCGCTGCACCACCTGGACTGCCCCTGGCGGCCCGCCGACCTCGCCCAACGCGAAGGCCGGATCATGCGCCAGGGCAACCACAACCCCGAGGTGCAGATCCTGCGCTACGTCACCGAAGGCAGCTTCGACGCCTACCTGTGGCAGACCTGCGAGCGCAAGGCCAAGTTCATCGGCCAGGTCATGCGCGGACGGCTGGACGTCCGCGAGATCGAAGACGTCGGCGACACCGCCCTGTCCTACAGCGAGGTCAAGGCCCTGGCCACCGGCGACCCCCGCATCCTGGACAAGGCCCGCGTCGACGCCGAGCTGACCAAGCTGGAACGGCTCGAACGCGCCCACGCCCGCAACCAACGCGTCCTGCCCCGCCGCCGCGGACACCGCCAGCCAGGCGCTACCCAGGCTGGCCGCCGAGCACGACCTGCTCACCCGGGCCCTGCCGTGCGTCACCGACACCACCGGTGACCGCTTCGCCATGACCGTCGGCGGCGCACGGACCACCAGCCGCGCCGACGCCGCGATCGCGCTGCGCGGCATCCTGGCCCGGCTCGTCCCCGCTCGCACCGACCCCGGCACCGATGCCGCCCGCCCGGTAGCAGCCCTCGGCGGGTTCACCGTCACCGCCGCCGTCCAGTCCCCCCGCTTCGAGCCCTACCTCGTGCTCACCCTGGCCGACGTGCCCCGCAGCGCCATCCGGGTGGAGTACGACGAGCTGCGCGACACCCGCCCCCTGGGCATCGTCACCCGCCTGGAGAACCGGGTCGGCGACCTGGACTACACCCGCAGCCGCGTCAGCGCCGAGCACACCCGGGCCACCGACGAGCTCGAGCGCGCCCGCGCCGCCATCGGTGCCCCGTTCACCCACCACCAGGCCCTGGAGTCAGCCCGGGCCAGGAGCATCCAGCTCACCGGGGAGCTCGCCGCCCGCGACCAGAACCCGATGCCCGAACGCGGCCGTCACCCCGGCCACGCGGCCGCCACCAGCACCGGGCCCTCCGCCGCGGGAAACCCTGCAGCGGCCGACGCCGCCGCGGCCAGTCCGGCTGCGGCCCCTGCGCCGCCGCCCCAGCTCAGCCCGCCGCCACCGCCGCCGCCGCCACCGCCGCCCGGACCGTCCAGGGGACGCTGAGCGACCCGCACCCCACCCGGCCGATCGGCGCCGCACCTGCGCCCCGGCCGGCCCCGCCCCGCCCCGCCGAAGTGCGATCCAGCTGCCAGCCGGGTCATCGGAGAAAATCCGCGCACAGGTGGCAGTAATGCCGCCGCGCACGCGCCTGGCCTGATGAGAGCTCTTCCACCCATCAGGAGCAGCCATGGCGGCCGGCAACGACGTGACGGCACCCTCCCTGCGGGTCCGGTGCGCCGGATGCCCGCGCGGAACCGGGCCGACCCCGGGCGCAGGGCCGACCCCGGGCGCAGCGCCGAGCCCGGGCGCCGGGTCAACCCGCGGTGATGTCGTGCAGCGTCCGGTTGGTCGCCTCTGCCCAGGCAGCGACCTGCTCGTAGGACCAGACCCGCCCGGTGCTCAACGTGGCGATCGGCGCCGGGAAACCCTGCCTGGCCAGCAGCTGGTTCGCCCGCCCGCGCGACACCCCCAGCATCGCCGCGATCTCCGTCGGCCCCACCACCGGCGGCTGTCCCTGCACCCACGGAACACTACGCAACTCGTACCCTGTACGACTTGTACACTGTACGCCAAGGTAAGTACACTGGTCGTATACCCCAGCGGGCAGCGGAGGCACCCGGGCATGACCCTGGACTGCACCGACATCTTCCGCGGCGCAGGCGGTTTCCCGGCCGGCCTCGCCGCCGCCGGGAACGCCGCCGCCGGGAACTGCGGTGGGCAGAAGATGCGGGCCGGTCAGCCCGTCGCCGGCACCGTCGCCCCAGGGGCTGAGCACCAACACCGTGCAGACCGTGCCATGAGCCGCGCCGCCGGCACCGGCGGCACCGCGACCCCGTCGCGGGCACGCAGCAGGCTCCTCCACCCGGGCGACCGGGACGCACCGGACCAGCTGGACGGTCTAGCCGACGTTGACGCCGCCGACAAGGCCGCCACCGAGGCCCCCGCCCAGCAGCGCGCCGACCAGGCACCGGGCCGGTACGACAGCCCGGCCCGGCGCCACCGGGCCCGCCAGGACGCGTTCGAGGCCTGGATCGCCAAGTACGGCAGCTTCGGCTCCCCCGCCAGGTCCCGGGGCCGGCACGTCGCCAGCACCTCCCCGGTCGCCAGCACCTCCCCGGTCGCCGACACCCCCACCGACCGATGCCAGCCGACGCTGCTGTCCGCGGACCTGGGCTGCCAGCACTACTCCGGCGGCTGCGCATGCGTCGGCGAGCCCTACGACCGCGGCGCCTGCCCGCTGTGCCCCTACGAAGGCCCCGGCCGGGACCGGGAGAACCCCGCCGTGGAAGACGCCCACGACCACGCCCGGCCCGGCTGGCGCCAGCTGCCCACCGTGCCCCGAGCCCCCGGGCGCACCGGCAACACCACCAACAAGACCCGGCTCGCCGCCTGGGCCGACCCGGTCTCCGAGACCTACCCAGCCGGGTGGCTCGCCGCCGGCGGCCCCATCCGCACCCTGCGGGACCGCACCGGCGGCCGCCACGCCCCCCACCACAACGGCCTCGGCGGTGACGACCTCGCCGTCCGCGCCGACGACCACCCAGCACCCGAGTCCGCCCCGCGCGAGCCCGCCCGACGTAGCAGCACCACGACCCAGGCGGGGTCGCGGTGACCAGCACCCTGACCTGCCCGGTCTGCGGCTATACCCGCGGCTACGCCGACAACCACTCCGCCGACGACCACTGCGCCGCCGCCCGGCACGCGCGGCACTCCTGCGACAAGCAGCTCCGCCGAACCGCGGCCGCCACGGCTCGCGCCGCCGCCCGCATCACCCGTGCCTGCGAACACCCGCGCACCCGGCACCAGCACGGCACCCGCGCCGCCTACGTCGGTGACCGGTGCCGCTGCCAGCCCTGCACCCACGCCAACGCCCTGGCCAGCAAGGACAACCGGCGCCAACGCGCCCACGGCCGTGACCGCTACAGCGACACCGCACCCGTGCGGGCGCACCTGCTCGCCCTGCGCGCCCACGGCATCGGGCTACGCCGGCTCGCCCAGCTCACCGGCCTGTCCGACCACAACCTGCGACGCCTCACCAGCAACAACACCGACGACCTCCCCCACCGTGTTCGCACCACCACCGCGAACAAGATCCACCAGGTCCAGCCCACCGAAGCCAACCGCGCAGGCCACGTCCGCGTCGACGCCGCCGACACACACCAGCGGCTGCACGACCTCATCCGGCGCGGCTGGCCCACCCCACAGATCGCCGCCGACCTCGGAGTCCTCCCGCACAACCTCACCCGGACCCTGACCACCGCCACCGTCACCGTCGCCACCGAACGCCGGGTGCACGCCCTGCACGCCCGGCTGACCGCGCTCACGCCCCGCCAGGCCGCCGTCCAGCAACGCCGCGCCGACCTCGCCCGCGCCCCCCGCCGCCAGGTCGACGCCCGCGGCAGCCGACGCCGCCTGCAGGCCCTCATGCGCCTGGGCTGGACCCCCACCGGGCTCGCCACACACCTCGGAATGCGCGCCAGCCGCTTCCAGCAGCTCCAGGCTTCAAGTCGCGTCACCCTGACCACAGCCGACCGGATCGACGACCTCTACGAGCGCATCAGCCACACCGGCCCGCCCGAGGCCACCGAGATCGCCCGCGCCGCCGCCCAGGCCACCCAGGACCACGCCCGCCACCGGGGATGGCTCGCACCCCTGGCCTGGGACGACATCAACAACGACCCCGACCCCGGCCCGAGCGCCCCCGACGACAGCCCCCGCCCCGACGACGACATCGACGAGGTCGCCGTCGAGCGCGCGATCAACGGTGGCCTCCCGCTGGGCGCCCTCACCGTCGCCGAGCAGGACGAGGCCGTCCGCCGGCTCACCGAGAACGGCCGCTCGCTGCGCGACATCGCCGAGCAGCTCGCCACCACCAGCCGCAACATCTCCCGGCGCCGGCTTCGTCTCCGCACCGCCGCCTGACCGCCGCCTGACCGCCCCCTGACCGCCGCCGCCTGATGTCACATAATCCCTCCCTCACAGCAGGAGTCCGCCATGACGACGCCCCAGCCTGACCTGCCGAGCAACGTCCGCGGCCTGCCGACCCGCCCACCCCGGGCCGTGTTCATCACCGCAGACCCGCTGCTCGCCGAGCACGTGGCCGCCCTGGACCCGCGGGTGCACACCACCGTGCTGCAGCAGCTCCCCGGCACCCACCCGCCCCAGATCCCCGACACCGACGGCCTGCTCCTCATCACCGGGGCACCCACCGACCTCACCGCGGCCACCACCGGCATCGCCACCATCACCCGCACCCTCTACGTCGCCACCAACCTCGACGACGCCGCCGTCTGGTCGCGCAGCGCCGACCTGCACGCCCACGACACGCTGCTCCTGCCCGAGGACGACGATCGGCTCGCCACTGAGATCACCACCCAGCTCGGGCCGGCCCCCAGCGCCGCACTCACCCCCGGCCCGGGTCACCCCCCTGTCGCTGCGCCCGACGCCGCCCAGAACACCACCCCGGAGCTCACCGCAGCGCACCAGCACAACCCGCTCGTGCGCTGGCAGGAACACATCAAGGCCGTCGACCCCCGGCTGCTCACCGACCCCCACATCGCCGCGCTCGCCGCCCAGCTGGAGCGCGTGCACGCCGCCGGCCGCGACGTCGCCCTCCTACTCAGCGCCGTCACCGTCCACGACCCGCTGCCCGCTGAGAACACCGGTCGGGAACTCACCCACCGCGTCAGCCAGCGCCTGAACAGCCCCGCCGCCGGCAAGCCGGCCCCGACGCAGCCGGGCCACGGACCCGCGCACCCCGCCGCGCCGCCGCCGCCGGAACCGGAACCGGAACCGCCAACACCGCGGCCCCGCAGGGGACGCTGACATGCTCGCCCGCACCGTCCGCCAGCCCTACGCCTGCGACACCAGCCCCGCAACCAAGAACGTGGACAACCCCGGCCGCACCCGGCGCACCGGCCACCCGCGGACCTGGGCCAGCGCCCTGCTCGCGGTCCCGAACGCCGGCGACGTGGAAGCCGAACGGCTCGACGCCTCCATGACCTTGAGCGAACGAGCCACCCCGGGCCACGCCGCCGTCGTCCACGGCGCAGGGGTCGCACCCAGCTTCGTCTGCGACCCTGCGCCGAGGGACACCACCGCGGTTGCCACTGCGCCCACCCACCCCGCACGCCCAGAACCAGCCCACCGCCCAGGAGCTACGCATGACCCCGTCCTCCGCCGGACAGCCGACGGCCGCCTTCGGCAGCGGCCTGCGCACCGAGCCCGTTGAGGCCGGTGCCCGCTGTGTCCTGCTACTCACCCGGACGTTGCTCGAGCACTCCGGATCGCAGCCCCAGGGCCTGCGGGGCGACCGCCGCGCCCTTGAGCTGCTATCCACCCTCGCGCTGGCAGCCGGGGCCACTAGAGGTGCTAGCGGACAGGGAGTCGGTGCCGGCGAACGCGACGCGTTGGTCCCGGGCGAAGATGGCCGAGCGCAGCGGGCTGAGTAGGTCCACGATCGGTCGCATCTGGAAGACCTTCGAGCTCAAGCCGCACAGAACGGACGGGTTCAAGCTGTCCAACGACCCGCTGTTCGTGGAGAAGGTCTACGACGTCATTGGGCTCTACCTCAACCCGGCCGAAGCAGCAGTCGTGGTTCTCAGCGTCGATGAGTTGGGTCGGGCTGGGGCGCGTTGACGTCTTTGCAGGCGTTACGTTTCCCCAGCCCGCCCGCCGAACCGGACGTGCGTGTCTCCACGCATCCGGCTCTCCACGAGCCCGTGTCAGTG
>JAABUP010002801.1_pt1 | contig 32591 bp, 48 predicted proteins | sample 5559201 | NCBI WGS metagenome assembly JAABUP01 (sample SAMN10711887, study PRJNA513373) | rock metagenome | isolation source: Antarctica rocks | place: Antarctica
AACCCTGACTTCATCCCCAGCCTTTGCAGCAACTGTGACCTTCCATGCCTACAACGCATTTTCCAACTTGCAATGTTGTCACAAATTTGAATCCCAGTTGTTATGCCACCTTCAACATCCCTTGCCACAAGAACTCCAAGTGCTCCCGCCTCATCCCAATTGTAGCCTCTATTTGAATTCTAGTAGTCTGGTTTATGCACCCAATTCAACTCTAGTGCCAATCGTGCAGGTAAGCCCGACTGCAAGCCCTACTGTGGCAGCCACTCCAGCAGCTACCACAGCAGCTACGCCAGCAGCTACCACAGACCCAGCTACTGCAGCTGGTGCTTCTACTGACAGCGGGAGTGGCAATAACCACAAAGGCAAGGGGGGTCTGCCAGGATGGGCAATTGCAGTCATTGTGGTGGCAGCTTTGCTGGCACTGCTTGCCCTTGCAAGTAAGACTCCGGGCAAAGTCAGCCTTTTGATGTTGTCTTCTGATGTGCATGTCAGTGAGCAGAGCTTGCCTTTTGGCGCTATCTGTTGCCTATCCCACAACTTGGCTGAAGCCTTGCCTTGTCAAGCTGCCTGTGCCTGAATTGTTGACACATGCCTACTCTGGGATCTAGTCCATGCTCACATCAGCAATAATGGACGCATCACTGACCTAGGATTCTTGCATCAATGATGAACTGGACGAAACGGTTGTTGGTCCTCCCACAGACGCAAACATGTGATGATTTTACATGCAACTGTACCACTCACAATGTTTGGCAGTCTCTGTGTCAAAGCATCATGTATCAAGGCTTGCAACTGGGAAAAACAGAACAGCATCATGCTGAGCTGTGGAGTGTGTGTGTGTGTGCAGGCCTTTGCTGTTGCAGATGGTTCCTTCGCCGCCGTGCCAACAAGAGGCAGATGCGATACGTGGACCAGTACTACAACACAGTCGGTTACAGAGACCCTGCCGCTGATTACGCAGTAACAGGAGCAAATGCTGCGTCACTGGGAGCACTGCAGCAGAATCTGAAGTCAGACAGCATGAGCAGCAGCCACAGCATGATGTCCACAAACCCTGCCTTTGATGACAGCGCGACAGCTGGCACTGCAGCTGGAGCAGGTGCCGGGGCAGCTGCTTTGACTAGGACTGTTAGTAATGCCAGCTCGGAACCTAGGGGCCCCAACCCCAATGCAGGGTGGCTGAACAGGGATGGGTTGGCAAGCAACCCCTTGTATCAAGGGGACAGGACTAGGACCCCTTCTGTCGAGAGGCCCAGAAGGGCAAGAGCCCCTGTTGATGCCAGCCCCTTGACAGGCATGACCACTCAGCCAAACAGGATGAGGGGTCGAGTGGGGTCCCCAGACCGTAGCATTCTGGATAGCTAGAACCTTCCATGTCGGCGTATGTATGATCCCATGGTGAATGTGGTGAGCTTATGAGGGAGTAACTGCTGAAGTTATCATGGTACAGCCTTTGACCAACAGATGAACACAAGAACCTTGGCAACATTGTTGCTGTACATTCATGCTTTTTTCCAAGTGTTTAGATACCATATTGTAGTCAGATTGATGTTGTTGACACATTCAACCGTGTTTAGGGTGTTTCGGACTTCTGAAGCCAGTTCGAATGTGGCTCCTTTGGCAGGATACTAATGTGATCAACCCCCCTTTTGATGTATTATCTGCAGCATTCACCAATAATGGATGCGACGTCCCTATCATTCCCTGGATTGTCTGTAGTTGACAGGAGTGACTCTGCAAACCTGTAAGTTACAACGTTCTGCTTCCTCATATCACAAGGGCCCTGATGTGTGCTACTGCTAAGCTATCATAGCTGATCACAATGCTAGACTTGATGCAGCATTGGATATACGCTCTAGTCCACACTATGTTCAATGACAACCCAGTCATCTGCGTGGATTGTCTACACACTTGGTGCCTCATGAGCACCAGCACTTTGTTCGAGGCATGCAAGACCTGGCAAACCACGAGGCAAGCCACAAATACTGTGCCATATCACAGACTTGGCGTGATTGCTCGTGCGGGTGAACGCGGATCACGTGCAGGGAACACTAGAGGCAAGCCACACTCAGTCTTGATACTCTTCAAGACAGTGTTTTCTTTTTATCAGAGAAAATACAGTTGCTGTTCAGTGCAACCCTACAAACTGCATCCTTGCAAGGAGTCTAGGGCTGATTCAGGGGCAATGGCTCGCATACACCAGCAACTGCTGTGAACTGGTGCTCTTGGACATGCCTGCATACATGACATATGTAGTATAACTAGTACGGTGAACTGGTGCCCTTGGACATGCCTGCATATATGACGTGTGTAGTATAACAAGTAGTACTGGTGTAATGAAGGATACTATGAATGACACTGCACTCATATGGCACAAACACTACACAAGACATAGCACGGAGCAGAGACGAAGTACAATGGACACACCACCAGGTGTTTGCTGACCAATCTGTGAGTGCCAATGCATTGAAACATATCATGCACCTTGGCAAGGGGACAAACAAACAGGAGGTTGTGCCTGTGTGAGTTCCACTCTAAAGAACATGTGCACAACAGCAATGTACAGGCAAAGCATGAGTGTGGCGTGACAGCCAAGAAATAAAACGCCAAAGAGCAAACAGAAATTCTCACCAGAGGACTTCTGGCTTGAACACTGTGCCTTTTAGTTTGCTGCTCCAATGGCTGCAGCGTTGCTGCATGACCTGTCTTTCTGCGTCAGTCAGCTGCCGCGGCTTCAGCACTCGCCCAAGGGTCATGTGCATGATGCTGCTCTGCTTGCTGGAGGCCCCTGCAGCATTTTCTGAGTGCGTTAATAATAATATTGATAATAAGTTCGCTTTCCAGCTCATGCTGAGCTAGGTACGTGCGGGAGAAGTGTTGTCTTTCCAAAGCAGTCTGTCTTGCGCCTGTCTATAAGGTCTACCAATTCGACAGTTTTGACCATCACAAAGAGTGCATTAGTATTGCACATCATACCACTGAAGTGTCACAGCGACGTGTCATACATACAGACATAGCTGGCAAGTAGAAGCTAGCTGCATGATACTGTTGCCTTTGCTGGATGTTGCTACACTTGTGCCTGCTGGCTGCTTGTGTGGGAAGTCTCAATGAGGTAAATCGCACTTGACCCACAGACAGCATATACATTGCATGTGGTTAACAGGCAAACTTAGGTATGTCAATGCATTTTAGTGCAGAGGCTGACAGGCCATGAGCAAAGGCCACAACTACAGAGCCACACTTGAGCAAAGCACTGCGCCACCCTGATTTACAAAGTTTCCTGCTTTCCGATCCCGATGATGTGCACAGCTCAACTTTAGCATCAAGCACAAGACCTCCAACACAGCAGAGGGTGCTGCACAACCCTGTCTTACACAAGCTGGCAAAGAGTTGCATGCCAGCCTTCAGGTTTCTCACCTGGAAAAGCCTCTCTTATCTTTTGGCGCAAGCCTGCCAGCTGGCCAGTTGTGTCCACAAGGCAGAGAAGAAGTGTGCCGCTGTTGGCAAATACCACACTATGCACCTGCATGGTAACATAAAGCTTGCCAGCAGACCCCTGCAGGATCTGTTTGGATTGCACTCAACAACTTCAGAAGATTTAGTCACAATAGGTGTAGGAACGGTCCGCGAGGTGACACAGAGTCAGAGGGGAAGGACACCTTACTTGTGAGCAAGATGCTAAGATGTTGAAAGGCCGATGCAAGCATTTGCAATAGCAGACATGACATGTAGGAAATGATGACGGCAGTGACAAAGATGTGTGTTATGCATAGTCGAGGGGTGCATCAGCTTGATGTAAAACATCTCCACAATGTAAAAACACGTTTTTTTACTGTCCCCATATGTTTCTGAGTTTAGATTTCTAGTGAAGGAATGACGTGTCTGAATTAACACAGACGTTTCAGAATTGAGAAGAGCTGCGTGAGGCTGAGAAACGGGTGGCTCACAGGATTGCACCTCAAATGCTGGTGCAGCTGTGAGAGCTATCTGCCTGCAGACATCAATCTCTTGCTGCAGCACTGCGCTGGTGGGAGCTGGTATGGGCACCGGCGGATGGATGGGGTCTATACCACCCCCCGGGGTGAATGGATCAGCTCGGGGGTCACCTGGCTGTGATGTCATGAAGACTGTGAGGTGATAGTTTTCTGGGAGACTTGCATGTGGCTGCATACCTGCACAACAGCTTTCATGTTTGATTTTCAGGGGCAGCCTTTGCTGCAGAGTATCTTGTTGCCAACTGTGCCTGCCGCATTCATGGCATGCAATGATGGCTGCTGGGGTGGCTGGATGGTGGTCAATGCCACATGATCAAGACTGCTGTTAGTGTGGAAAAAGCCTGTGCAGGTTGTTAGACCTGATATTTAGGAGTTCCAAACAAACTACACAGATCTGGCATTTGTGCGTTGGGCACACACAGTGCTAGGTCCTGATCATTGGCAGGAACGCAGGAAGCACATCCTTTGGTACATGCCTGAGGGAGCCGATGCTAGTATGTCCTGGCATGCTTCATGCGCAAGATGGAGGAGAGGATCCTGGTGCACAGGGTCAAGGGTGTTGGGTTTAGGCTTGAAGACAACTAGACGAACAGCTCCCTGCTGCAAGGGTGTTGGGAAGTGCTCATAGTACAAGGGCTCTGGATCGGCGTCTAAACCACCGTAAAGTTGTCTGATTGCTACTATTGCTGCTAAATTTAGGCCATCTCGGACAAAGGTAGCTGCCATGGACTCATAAACTGCGGCCATCTTAGTTCTGTCAGTCTGAAAGCAGAGAAACCGTCAATGTCTCACACTGGAGAAGACTACGGCATTTGCTGGGCAAGGCGACTCGCCTGTTCTTCTGAAGCCACCACCACCTTCGCTGACCAGTTGGCGGACATGTCAGCGATTGATCCTGTTGCATGCAGCTGTGCACCGGCGATGGAAGGTTTGTCAGCTTCTTTTGCAGTGTTGCTGGGTTTGATGCTGGTCTGACTAGATGCAGCAGCACCAGCGTCTTGCAGCAGAGCATTAGGTTCCTGAGCTCGAGCTCCAGGAGTATGCGTGATGGGGGTGCTTTCCATCCTTTCGGCAACCTCAAGCACAAACGTTACTGCAACTGTGCATCACAGTTTGTTCGCCGTTTTTGATTGATACTGATGCTGGCAAGTCAACGCGATGCCAACCATAACTCTATGCAGCTGATACAGTTTGCATGTGTGGAACATGCCAAGAATTCTGAATATATACTTTTTTTACAGTCTATATATATATAGCTAAAAATGATCAGACCCAAGCATTGTGTGAACTTCCGGGTATTTCCGGCAGGCGTCAGGGTGGCCGAGTGGTCTAAGGCGCCAGACTCAAGTTCTGGTCCACGTATGTGGGCGTGGGTTCAAATCCCACTTCTGACACAGCATTTTTGGACCATCAAGGTGTTGCTCAGCACTAATGCTCTTGGGGTTCCATGCATAGCTTGTTCTGATTGGAAGGGCTGACTGAAGCCCCTAGTAAATGGGGCCCAATTAGCTGTCTAGTCCAGATCACTTTGTCTATACCAATTCAACTTGCCAAGATAATAAGCAGGTTTCACGCACCTGTAAAATCAGAGGCTCTGTTCTGGGAACTACTGCAACGCACAACAGTTTATGCTTTCATCTCACTTGCGTCAGCATGCCAGGATCAGCTTTCTTTAGGTGAATTCCACCCTTCACAGGGTTTCAGGAGCTGAGATGAACAACAACATGATTCAGCAATGGAGTCAACATCAGAAGCGACAGCAGCAGGTTCAAAACCACTAGAAAGTCTTCAGCATCACTGGTGTCGACCCATAGAGTCTCTTCTTATTCATAGTTTTGCTATTGAGTGCGGTAGGACCAAGCAGTGACCAAACTGCTTGCATCACGCAGTGATACACAAAAGACTTGCAAGATCAGAAAGCTGGTATTTTCAAACCTTGGCGTGCTTCTGTTGTGTCAGCAGTACTCAACAACTGATCAGCTGTGGAAGGTGTGCAAACACATTTGCGGTCCTGGACGGTTGCACTGCAATTTGACGATTTGCAGCATTGCATCGCTGCCGTTTGTTAATCCGCGAAAGGACACGTCTGCTGTAGTAGCGATACTGTATCGCCGATAGGCAGTTTTCATTGAAACTTTTCAAGCCTGTGAGACAGACGCACGTCATAGACTTGCAGGGGACTCAGCGCTTGCATAGCTGACTCCGTTGCATCAGGAACGGGATCGACTGCGCACTTGTCTCGCTAAACAGAAGAGTGCTGAGAATCATTCAGCATTAGCTACAGCAGGTCAAGCTGTATCCATTGCTTGTAGGGCGTCGGCAGCGCTTTGATCGCCTTTGCTCTGCACGTTGTAGTTGGCCATGTCAAAGAGCCGCGATAACTATCAGGTGAAGAGGCCAGGCACATTCCGACTGCTGCATTGCTCAGCTCATCTGCGCTTAATCAAACCTTGTCCTGTTTTGCAGACTACCAAACCCTTGAACCAGCCATCCGGCGAGTGAGTCCTGAACCGCTGCACTCAGTGTTCGTGCTCTGCTTTCGCGTATGCGGGCTCTGAATAGTTAGTGAAGCGTGCAGTGACGACGAAGAGGCTCAGCTAGATTTTATGAGTTCAAAAGGGCCTTCACACGATGTAGGCACTCCGGTGCACCGTGTTGTGAAGGAAGTCAAGCGAAATTGGTGGCTTTGGGGAGCTGTCTGCTTTGCTCTTGTACTGATCACTGGGGTGGTGATGTTTCGACATAAACTTTACAACACAGGCAACATTGGCCTTCCTTTCCTGGCAGGTGAGAAACAGGAGCAGTTAGCAGCAGTAGCTTAAGCCAGATTCTATACATGTTCTGGCTTTGGTATTTAGTTTGTGTACCGGCAACTTACGGGCTTCAATTCAAAGCCCTCTCACAGACCCCACCATATCTGTGCAGTTAAGGAGAATGCTGCAGAGACTTGCGCCAGCAAGTGTAGGCTATCCTCTGCAGATGACTCACTGTTGTCAGCTGAAGAGCCTCGGGAGGTCAAAACCAAGCAAGAATATGACGCGTGCTATAGCAAATGCGTTGCTCAAGAAACTAAAGAAGTGGCAGAAGAAAGAGAGAAGGTATACAAACTTTCTCCCGTCTGGTGACTGAACCTAATGTACAGCTTTTGTCTTGCTTCTGCATACAAATTGTAGTCATCATCTGTCCACATACTGAAATCACATCTCCAGTGCTGCAACTGCTGCAATTCAGTTCAAGGAAAATGAAGAAAAATGGGAGAAGAAAGTGGAAGAGACCATGGGACAAAAAGCTACTGCTTCAGATGCCAAAGCAGCCAAAGTTGACAAGAGCCTCAGCAAAAATGCTCTGTCGTCATCCACTTCAACAGACGATGTGTTACTGGAGGATCTCCCAGAAGGTAAGCAAGCAACAGCAGTGTCGTGACTCTGACATTACATGCAACCTCATTTATGCAGGGTATCCTGCCTGCTTCCAGCTGCCATTTGCCAGGCTTGACTGGTTTGCCTGGTTTCACCAGCCATTTGAGCATTTCCAGCAGTTGTGCTGGCACTCTATACATGGTGTTCCTATTTTTCTTAAATGCATTTTCGCTCTTGCTGATGACATGGACTACGCACAGGATGGTGCAATATGAGTTGTCGTTTTCTGCAGGGCTTACAGACCGATAGGCCGTACCTGGACAAGTTGGCATGCACTGCTGGGGGTGGCAGATGCTTCAGTGCCCTTAGTCTCAGCTGCTATGTTTAGCTTAGATGCACAGCATCTGTATACATCAGCTATTTCACACAGTTCTGCTGTGCTTGGTCTTGTTCTGATGTATGCTTGAGTAGCTTATTGCACGTTCAGGCGTTGCTGATTGGAGAAACGTTCATCACTTTGCTTCAACTGTTGGGCTACATATTGGCGGATCTATCTGGTAATTGCTATGCCACTGTGTGTTGACAAGATGAGTCTGCCGTTTCGAGAAATGACACGAAGCATGAAAGCAAAACAGACAGGGTCAACGAGCTTCACATTTCTCATCACTGCCATCACTCATGATGCATCAAACGATACTATTGCTGTACACTCAAACACTGCGGTGTCATCGCGATTGCGTCGGTCGTCATCAAAGTGCTGCCCTCAAAGTATGTACACCAAGCAGGGACGGTGCTGTCGTAAGCACCCGCTGCTTGGTGTAGGCCCAGTTGAGATGATCAACTCCACGTTCGGGTGAAATGCTTGGGCGTGCTGTGGGAGCTGTGCCTTCGAAAGTGTCGCGTCGACCTTTGATGCCCGACGATGCTCGACCGGACAGACTACCTGGACCGGGCAGGAGGTAAGAACGTTTGCCAACAGGCGCAAATAGATTAACACAGTAAGGGCACCCCCAACGCTCAGGACTTACCAGGCACTCGCTTTGTTGTTGGTCTGCAGATTTGTTCAAGGGGCATTGCATACTGTCGTTGTTTCCAGTGTGGGCTACTTATGGTTTTGGCATCTAGGAGAGATTGCAGCAAAACAGCGCATAGCACAAAAGTACGGCTGGTTCTTCAATTACATGACTTTTGTCACTTTGACCCTACAGTTGATACAGTACATGTTGGCCCTGCCAATCGAACTCTTCAAAAGAGTTCCGGTAAGCAGCCCAGCTAGCATCCTGTACTGTTCAGCCTTGCAATGTCAGTATAGTGCTCTACAGCTCTCTCTTCTGGTGACCGCTTAGCTGCCTGTATACCGCTACCCCGCGTACAGGAATATATGCTTGCTGATTGATGCACTGACATACAGAGGTGGTGGCGGCGTTTGGTGGATGACTTTGGATGCGCACTGTTTGGCCCTGTCTTGTTTGTGACCTTGTCGTACTACGGCTTGCAGTTTCTGCCGCTAGACCCTTTATATGGGGATGACTACCAAGTGGTACGTGTTGCCTCATCTGTTCTGAACCTCCTGTGTCTGCAATTTTGTGGTCCTTTGCCCGCTTCTGTCAACTTTTGAATTCCGTTTTCAGCTGTTCAGAAGTCTGTATATGCACTTACCGCTTGCAGCCCTTGTGGTGATGGTATATGTCTGTGTCACATGCTGATGCTGAATTGCCTGCTGAATTGCCTGCTGAATTGCTTGCTGAATTGCTTACTGAATTGCCTGTATCAGGAGTCTATCCTGACAAGGACTGTCTTCTCTCAGGGAAACGCACTCCATCAACAGCAGCCGGCCTGTTACTCAAAAGACATCTGTGTAAGTCCTCTCGTCCCTCCTTGCCCCCAAATCCTTCACACACCTTGGAGCACCTTATCATGGCACTTCTGCATCTTCTTGCATTGCACATATGGTCTTTACAAGGGCTGCACATTCAGAACATGCCACTGTCCATGCTTTCAAAGAAAGCAAGCCACAATCAACACATGCCAGAACCAGAATACTGCATTGCTACCTGGCATACCTGCTGCTGCAGAGACTGCTGCTGCATGTCTTGTGTGTGTCAGGCAGATGCATGACACCAGACACCAGACTGTCCCTGCATGGACTCAGCACCCTGTGTTGCATGTATGCGATCTGCATGTACTGCTGTGCCAAGCTGGACAGAGCTTCCAGGTGTATTTCGCAAAGGTTTCCTTCTTACTTTATGATGTTACCACAGCCAACATTGCAGCACTTGTGGAAGCAGTTGTGATGTTACATGTGATTAGACCTGCTCATCTGCACAGTCTTGATCCTGACAAACTCCATGACAATGGACAGACATTCTTTTCTGTTGCAGGTGCCTGCCTGGGTTCCTCTTGGGATGCATGTTGGCAACAGTGTTGCAGCTGTCCTGGACTTTGTGGCATGCATACACCAGCGCACTTTCAGCATGAGGGCTGAATATGGCCAGACTGTCATCACAGTGGGCTATACTTTGTGGCTGACGCTGTGCAAAAGTCAGACTGGCAGCTTCCCATATCCATTCATGTAAAGGCTGCTGCTGCACACATTGCTTGAGTATGATCTGTAGCAGTCGTGTTTGTTTGCCTGCAAAACACTGCAGCCAGAATTGCTGAGAAGCAGTTCTGTTGTCGGACATTGTTCAGTGTAGTAGCAGCATCCATGTCATTACATTGTTCATGGATGACTAAGCTTCTGGTGACAGCAATCATGTGTTGGTTGTGTGTCCAGATGCTGGCATTGCTGATCACGCTTTATCTTTCCTTCCTCACACTATCTTATCATGTCGTTGCAGCAGCATGTTCATTGCCTGATTGCATGCTCTACAGATTCCTGACAACATCAGCTTCAAGCAAAACTTTGAGCAACACAGATGGCCTTTGCAGCACAACTGCCATGACAGTGTTGTGTGAATTTACACGTAGGGAGGACCTACCAATGCCTTGGGGATTCATCCTGACCAGTGTGTTTATGATCACATCCTGTGAGATTTTGTTTGGCTTTGGCAGACGCTTGCACCTGATGTTCATGCATCAGCAGCAATTAGCAAATATGGCAGGAGGCGTCCGAAGACCTAGGACTCGCTTGGAGAATGGAGATGATGCTTGTCCATCAGTTGATGCAGCACATGTACAGATGACCAGCAGTGACATGAGGCATAGGCTGCATCAGAACACTGGCTGACATTGAACGGAAGAGTCCTACAGAAGGGTTCTGCGGAATAGTCCTACGATGCAGTTCAGGGAAATGAGAACTGATGTGGGCACAGATAGAACAGCACCAGGCATGCCACCTCAGGTGATCCTTCTGCCCCATGTGAAAGGATCACCTCTGCCCAGAAGTTGCACAAAAACATCCTGACAACCAAGATACAGCTGCCTGCAGCGTGTTTTCTTTTCCGCTCTGTTGTGATGCATATTTTCACTTTGGAGGCTTCTGTACAACATGCACATATCGTGCCCTGATTCACATTTTCAGATGATGGCCTTCAGTTGAGTGCATTGCAGTCTCAGTCAAGTTACGTATTTCTGATCACTATTAAGCACTGCAGTCTACATTGCCAATGCGGTTTCCTGACAATCCCATAATCCCTCAGCGTACTGGCAAACCTTTCAGACTGTGCACATCACTGAGTATTACCACAGTCTGACAGCTCTTTAGACTTTGCTATTTGCCATGTTTCAAGTGAACCTCAGCCAATACGCCTGAATACGCTTGCAACCCAGACTGGTGCAGCAGCTCACCTTTGAGGTGTTATCATGGTATGTTACTTGGTTTGATATGGTTTGTACAAAAATTGCTTCACTGTCCTCCTGCAGTCATTGTTGCATGCATGCACGGCTGTCAAACACATGTCTGCACAATTGCAGGAACAGATCCAACAGCCTTGCTAGGATTGGACATTCCGTGTGTCAGATCAGGTAACACCACACTAGCTTCAGCTGGTCACGGGTGGTGGATATTGAATAGAGCTGAGCGCTGTAGCACAGCCGAAGTAAAAGGCAAATCGCTAATGTGTCAGGAATGTACCTGTACTGCTACATCCCCCATCTCTTAAAATCTACAAGTGGAGGATGGTGCTCAATGATGTTGATGTCTGAACTTCCTATGGCGGCTAGCTGAACTGTCAAGCAATGCGCATTTATTTTGCCAGAAAAACAACTTTTTGTATTTCTTGTGATGCACGACATAGTACATGCTTCTGGCTGTACAGCCATGTGGAAACAGGCACAGCATACAGACCGTTTCGAGTTTAGCGTGCTACTGTAGTGTAACACCCAGTGAAGTATGTGATGAGTGTAACTGCATTATATACACCAGGTTACAGACACAAGTATGCATCCCTGCAGCGGGTTTGCAGAGTTGTGCGCGCATCTGACGGGATTGGTAATGCCTAAGCAAGCTGTCTTCTCAATTGATCTCGGTCAGCTGTAATTGCTGCCAGGCGGTCCTTGAAAGCCTGCAGCGTAAAACATTCTTGGCAAAACAGTCAAAGCATGCTGTTCTCACCAAAGTAGGCACAGAGCCTCTCTAAGCTGCGAGGTGCAAGGTCCAGCAGACACTTCTTCAGAGCAAGAGAGCAACATCAAAATTGTTGTTCATTGTAATCCACCTCACCTGTATGTCTCTGTTTGCTCTGTTGGTCACAAAGTCCAGCTCGTACTCCATCTCCCGCACACTCCGCAACTGATCAAAAGCACTGTGCACACAATGAAGTTGTATTACAGGCCACACGAGACAACTGTGCTGGCAGCAATTGCTGCACAGCGCTGAATTCTTTGCTTGTGTAAAGGGAACAAACATGGTTCCTTGCTGCATGACGCATTACACAGTGCAATACTTACTGACTCAGCGGAGTACTTGACCAGTGGAGTATTTACTAAGCAGTGAACAAAACCAAGTCTGCAACTGTAGACTATGAAACCAACCATCTTCTTCATCAGGTGCAAGGGACCTATGACAGACAGTTAAGATGGTGGACGCATGACACCAGCTGGATCAAGCAAAGCAAGTCCTAAAGACAAGAAATGTAATTGATTGATTGATTGATTGAAAGCGAGCTAACCTGGGGTCTGCTCCCATCTGACGTGCGTCCTCTTTCAGGCGGAATTGCAGCGCTGTCAGCTTTTCTTCACGCCTCTTACTCTTGCGCAGGTCCTGCTCCAGCTGGGCACAGCGTGCTGTCACCTCCTGTGACAAAAATACCCACAGCCCCTAAAATCTCTGTTTTCAGCCATACAAAAAGTAGTTTTATGTCACCTCCTGGACAAAGACACCCACAGCCCCTGAAATCTCTGTTTTCAACCACAAAAAACGAAATTTTGTGTCACCACCTGGACAAAATCACCCACAGGACGTGTATCTGAGATCCAATATATCAAGGAAAGACACCCGCAGCCCCTGAAATCTCTGTTTTCAGCCACACACAAAGAAGTTTTGTGCTTCAAGCGTACAAACTGAAACAAGATGCACCTTGATGACTTTCGTTGCTGGTTTGTTCTGGCTCAGTTCTCGCTCAGTAGGGATTGTAGGCTATGACAGTGCTTGGCTGTGTTGCATCATGCAGGCACCTGGCAAACAGTGCATGCAAAGGCAGATATGGCAAGATCACAAGCTGCTTCTGCTTGAACAGGCTAGCATGGCCGCACGCTGGTCTGCTTCTGAGCAGGCGCATGCTTTAGTATGGCCTGTTTGTCCCTTGTAGGCTGGAGCTGCAGAGTGACAGCTCCCTGCTTTGAAGATGGATATGTACCCACCTCTGGTGCAGCTTGGATTGTTGCTGCCTGCTGCTGCACCTGAGCAGCCAGGCGCTCTCTCTCCCGGCTGATCCCTGCAGCCTGACTCTGTGCTTGCTTCAAGCTGCTGGTCAGCTGCGCCACTTGCTTGTCTGCTTCAGCCTTCACATGACTCACCTGCATGGTTGCAAAGCACAAAGTCAAGAAACATGCAACATGCATCTCTTGTGCCTCATGGGCAGATGCACAGGTTTGCAACTGGGGGTCAGCTGCATGCAGCACGCGCATACCTGCAGCTCACAATTTTGACCAGCACTGTCACAATGTCACACTTGCATCTATAGCAGCAGAGGCAGGAGCCGCTGGATGCCCTGCTTACGCACATGGGGTCCTGTTTTGTTCAGGGATTTCTGCAGCCCTTGTGAGGGATGCACATGTATCGGTACCGTTTTGACAGTCTCAAATGGATCAGTCAGCAGATTGTGGTGACAAGGCAGCTTCATGCAATCATGTGGGGGGTCATGCTTTCTGACAGGCTTGTGTACATGAGCAAATTGCTCAGTTCAGGGTGTTAGCATGCACAAATGATATGGTCTCGCCAGTAGCATAGCAGCTTTTCATCCGGAAAGCAGTGCAGTAAGGCAGATGTTCAACCTGCAAAGTGACATCAGAGGCGTGCTTCCTGCTCTTCTCCAGAGCCGCCTTCAGCTGGTTGACTTGCTGCAGCAACAGTTGCGCCTCTTGCGCAGCTGTGCCCTCATCTTTACTTGCAATCCGGGCAGCGTCCTCCAGCTGGCTGACCCTCAGGGTAGCAGTCTTTGCAGCGGCCTGCATGGCAGGACAACTTGCATTGAACCACGTAGTTTACGCGTGCATCTTGATTGGTCATTTGTAGGATGAGTATATGACACAAAGCAGCAGTGGCGGAAAGAATGTTGTACAGTAAACCCACAGGCAGAAGCACTTACCTGAGTGAGTTGGTGTATTGAGAAAATAGCTCAGTCATAGCCAAAAGAGGTCAACTACATACATACATACATACATACATACATACATACATACATACAGACATGTCGAATTGTGTCTTGGGCATGGTGACAAATTATATGCACCTGCAGATGCTGGACTGTGGCATTTGATTCCTCCCGAGCCTGTCTTGCATGGCTCTCAGCCATGCGTGCTTGGTCGGCAGCTTTCCTGACGTCAGCCAGCTGGTGCTGGGTGCCGCTCAGCTGAGCCTCATAGTCTGCCTTGATTGCTGACAACCTGTCTTGCTCTTGTCTGAGAGCTTGGCTGTGTTCAGCCTGCACGCACAGCTGCTTTGCTGCAATGGCCTGTGAAGCATACATGATAGTACAGCTGCATGCTGACCTATCAGGTCAGGTGAGCTGTCGAGACATGCTTTGAGCATGAGACAAGTCTGCACTAGCAGCTGAGGGTAAATAATGTGATGATGCATCATGGTCCAGATAAATATGATGTACACATATGCACAAACAAAGAGGTATAGTTGGCTGTACATGGCCAAAAGTATTACAGTAGCCGGCCACCTGCAAGTCAAGGAGGGCCTACCCTCTATGCAAGATGCAAGGAAGGCCTATCTATTTTTATGGCAGGCACAGGCTACCTTCAAGGCAGATACAGGCTACCTTCAAGGCAGTGAAGGCCTGCCTGCAATGCAGTGAGGGGCTGCCTTCAAGGCAGAGAGGGCCAACCTTCAAGGCAGAGAGGGCGTACCTTCAACGCAGAGAGGGCCTGGTCTTTGGTATGGCCAGCACCAGCTCTCAGCACCTCCATCTCTCCAGCAGCGTGCTTCAGCTGAGCTTGCAGGGCTGCCAGGGCAAACTGGTGCTCCTGCTCTGCCCTGTGCTGCCTCTGCTTGCTGACCTCAACCTCAGCTCCCAATGCCTGGACCTGTGAAGGACATACTGTGTTTTTGCTTTGTACGCAAACGTGGTGTCTGTGAAGCAGCATAAGGCTGCATTGCCAGAGGTCTGCAATGCACACAGCTTTCAAAAACAAGCTCTGTGGTGGCTGAGCAAAAAATTGATTAGCTCTGCAGCACTGGGTGCAAATATTTGCTGGCGCTGTTCTTACATTGTTGTCGCTGCATTGCACTGCAGCTGCATGCAGACAGTGCCACATGCGCCTTTAAGTTTGCAGGCAATGAGGATGACGTGTAGTCATCTCAAGGCACTGGGTAGTCCCACACTGTGACTCCAAAAGCCAGCCAAGGGTCGAGATGTGTGATCCACTGCACCGTGAAAGTATGTTCATGACGTACTACCTAAGATTACTACGATTGTTAGTAGTACATACTCATAACATGTCCTCAGGACAATTAATAGGTGACTTCATGTCATGCCAAGTGACATGACGAAAGCTGCCTTTTTTGCCTTACCTTCCTGACCTGCTCCTCGCAAGCAGAGCGTTCAGCCTGCAGGGACCGGTGGGTCGCGTCCTGCTGCTGCTGGCTGGCCGCCAGCTCAGCCTGCATCGCTGCCAGAGCTTGCTGCTCAGACTCCAGATGATCCGTTGTCCTCTTCAGAGCACCCTGAATAACAGAATCAGCCCAGTCAGATTGTGCTTTTAAAAGAGAAAGAAGCCTGTAGCTGGTAGGGCTGCATGCAAACTGCCCAGGTAGCTGGTAGGGCTGCATGCAAACTGCCCAGGTCAGTTGAGTCAAGTCAAAGGGACACTACAGATAGTAGAAGGTTGGCACCACGCCAAAACAGTGCTTGCTTAGCATCAGCTGGGTGATCAGTCCAGCAAATACTTGAAAACATCAAACACTTAAAAACATCAAACACAGCTGCCCTGCTCAATGTGCATTGTAGACTGTTTCCTCTGTATATGACCAAGGATGCAGGGACATCTTTTCTCACATTGCATAGGCACCTGCATCACTTATTTGTATCAGAGCATGCGCACATGACGATTGTTGTGTGAGAACTAAGCAACAACGTACCTGCATCTGGGCCGTCTCATGCTGATGTGTCTTGAGCTGCTCTGAGCTACTGACCTGCTCTGCGTCCAACGCCTCCTTACTCTGCATACAACAACACTACAATGCTACAGCTTTCCTAGTGAGACAGTTTACCATTCTAGTTCAATCAGGCAATCCATGTGGGCAAGCAAAATTTGAGCAGTTCTAGCAATGGTATGCTCAGTGCTCAAATGGCAACCAATTGGCAGCAGCTAGAGCCAGCAAAAGCAGCTGAAAGGCAGCAGGCAACTGGGAGCATTGGAGCAGCAAAGTGCATGTTGTGCTTCAGGGGGTTTACCCTGCCAATAGCAGCTTCCAGACTGTTGCGTATATCCTGAGCTGATGCTGCTGCTGCATCATGCTTGGATTGAGTGTGCACGAGCCTCTCAGCTGCTTCAGCAAGCTGTCTTTGAGCTGAAGCAGCCTCTGCTTGTGCTGCCTACATGCCATTGGGCCATCACCAATTGCAGGAAACCAATACAAAGAGCAAAAGTACCAGTGCAACTGCGGGAGTCACAATGTGAAAAGTAGGTAAGAGTGCTAGCGGCACAAGCTGTGTGAATCCTGGTAAAGAAAGGCTCTTTCAGGCTTATAGGACATACAATATGCAACATGCAATGCAATCTTCACAAATGCAAAGGTCACATATCAAATACACCTGTGCTTTCAAGCCAGGATGTCTGAAGAGTCACAGGTGGCTCCACACTCCAGACTGTAAGGTCTTAAATGAAAGTGAGATGCCTCAGGCACTCAACATGCAATAACAGGCGCATGACCTCCACCTGCAGTTCAGAAGAAGCTGAGGCCAGCTGCTGCTGCTGCTCTTCTTTCTCCTTGGTCAGCTTGTCTGCAAAGGCCTTCCACTGCTCGGCACTATCCACAGCCTCCTGATGGCGTGCATCCCATTCAGCATCACTGCTCTCACGCTCCTGCCTGCTGCTGTCCAAGGCCTCCTGCAGAGGCAACGTTGCAGCCGGTTACAGCCAACAGATCGGTGCAAGTGCAAGATGCGCCGATGAACCCTGTTTCAGCATTGTTGGTTGCGCCCATCTGCCTGTCTGTTTGTATGCCTTGACACCTCACATGCACATGCTGCTGTGACTTTGCAAGCAGTTATTGACTTGCTGCTGTGATGCTGCAAGCAGGCAACATGCATCAGAATACCCTGCAAATCAAGATTGACGCAAAGTAGTAAACTGATGCATGCCTTGTGACCTGATCTGTGCAAGACCATGAGTGAGGTAATAACCAACCTGTCTTGACCGTAGTTGCTGCTGCAGGTTTGTCTCAGTAGCCTGCAGAGCAGTGACGTCAGCTTCAGCCACGTCCAGCCTCTGCTGTGCTGCATCCAGCTGCTCCCTCAGTGAGCTCATCTGGACGTTGGACTCGTCAACAACCACCTCCAGCTCATTGATGCTGGCCTGCAGCAGTTGATGCGTCAGGGTGCTGTGCTACAGTGCAGGGCTTCTGGTCTTGACTTCAGTCAAGTCAACACACTGCTCATACTAGTAGCGTGTACATGCAAGCTAGCCCTTGTAACACAAGTGCAGGGCAGCATGTCAGGTGTTTTGTTTGTTGTTCAGAAGCAGGCCATACAGAATCAATGTCACTGCAATCCTTGCAGATGGTACAGTAACACTAGCTGCATGCAGTGACAGCATAGCATGTAGCAATGCCAGATTGTCATGGCAGGGCGTATGCTGACCTGCAGCTCTCTGTTTAGTTCGCTAGTCTGCGTCAGTGCAGTGTTGGTGTGCGTCAGCTCATTCTCTGCACGACTCAGCTCGGCTTGAGTCTGTGACGCCTCCGCCCTGAGCTTTTCACTCTGTCCCTGCTCAGCCTCATAGCTCGCCTTGGCAGCCTGAGCCTCCATCTCAAGCTCATTGAGCTGAGTCTCAATCTGCTGCTGGTACTCCAGGCTGTCAGCCAGCTCAGCTTGGATGGCTGTGTGCTTTTGAGTCAGCTCAGACAACTGCTGCTGGTGCTGCTGCAGTGAGGACTCAGAGGTGTTGAGTCGCACCTCCAGAGCACCCTTCTCAGCAACCAGCAGCTCCTGAAGACAACAGACAGCTCTTTCAATCCCAATATGTCTGTTTTGATTCAGAAAAGTCATCCCTACACTGGAAATATCAACAGAGAAACGTCTGGGGACAAGAAAAACACGTTTACACTGTGGAGATGTTTTAGAGCGTTGGTACGCCTTCAAGGCTGTGGCTGTCGCTCTTGTACTAGCTGCTTGACTCGTTCAGAACCAACTTTCTGTCAAAACTGGATGACATTGACTGTATGGTTTTACTACAAATGCAGCCTGCACAACAGACAAGCAGCAGCGTGAGATGCAAAGCATGCAGACTGGTCACTTTAGGTCAACCGCCTGGTATACACAGCCATGAGGCTCTGCAAGCTGGTCAAATGATGAGCATACTTGCATTAGTGTCTATTGCATGGTTGTCAATTGTCTGTTATGCTGTTTCTGGCAATGAGCTGTAAAGGCTAGACTGTACCTGCGCTGCAGAAGCAGTTGCCTTGTCCTCTTCTAGCTGGAATCTAACATCAGACAGCTCCTCAGCACTTGCACTGAGCTGTTTGGTCAGCTGCTCAATCTCGGGCAAGCGGGCCTGTGCCAGCAACCATGCTTTGTTTTGGATTTTGGCAGATGACAGTCATCCTAGGATCATCTAATCTGGTGCAAGGCTTTGAGGACACGAAATGCCTTTGCATCTCCTTGCCTCAATGTGCAACAGTGTTGCATGTCATGTCAATCAAACATGTGGTACGCTAGCAGGAATGGTCAGACAGTGATTTTCATAGCTTGCTACCCTTGCATTTCCTGCAGGAAAGAATGTGACTCAGCGGGATTGCCTGCCACATATGAGCACATATCTAGGCAGATGTTATGTTTGGCTTGAGGTGCATACCTCTGCAGCAGCCTTGGCCTCTTCTGATGCAGTCAGAGATCCCTGAACCCTGCTGATTTGCTCCTGGAGTGCCTGGTGCTGCTGGGTGAGAGCAGCATGGCTGTCTGTGAGCACAGCAAGCTCGTGCTCAAGGCTAGCCTTTCTTGCAGATAGCTCTACCAGCTGGTTGGTCTTAGCCTCAGCATCCAGCCTGCAAGGGTAACAGAATGCACAGGTTGTTGCTGTAATACTCAGCCACACATCGTGATGACTGCCAGTACTTGTGAGGTTACAGGACTAGGAGTAAACTTCTTGCTGTACATGCAATGCTTGACAGCGTAAGGCAGCCGCCCTGGTTGCTCATGCTGGCGCTTCACGCCATTCAAGAGGATTGGAGGTCACAATGCAACCGTACACAGCTGCGTGGGGAGATGGCTGTTCAGGGCAAGAGACCGTGTCCATTGCATTTTTACCGCCTCAGCAGAGTGCCATCATGACTGCCAATAAGCATAGACTATCCATGTCTTGTGATTTCTTTCAAGCACAGCAGAAGACAGCACAGAGTTTACTTGTGATCATCATGAGCCTGGGTGGTGTCAGCAAGCTGTTGCTCAACGCTGGCCAGTTGGGCAGATAGCTCATCCCTGTCCTGCATGAGATCAGCCCCCGCCTTCTGAGCCTCCTTCAGCTCTCCTGATGTGATGTCACATTCACCTGTGCATGCAACAACGTCGTGACTGGCAGTCTATCTCCACAACATCCCATATTCATGTTACACATACTAGTCATGGGTATGTGCAACAATCCTTTGCGTAAGCTTGAGGATTGGCTTCCTTCAGCTGGCTGATGCAATTGAAGACAGTCACACGGCTGTGCATATACAGGCCAAAGTGCATCACATATCTGCTCAGGCAGCCCGCTGCAGCAGATTCTGAGCGTTCTTGTTGTATACAAAGCTGCTGACAAGGTGTCATGTGTGTTTTTGGCAAGTGCAAGTGATAAGAGCTCACTCTTCTTGGCATGCAACTCAAAGTTGGTCTTCTCCAAATCAATCTGGGTCTTGGCCAAAGCATCCTGGAGGGTACCCAGCTCAGACTTGGTCTTGTTGAAGCCCACCATGATGCTCTCCCGCTGCTTCTCAGCAGCTGATTCCTTCTTGTCTAGATCCTGGGATCAAGCATGAAAGTGTTCAAAATCACCGTGTCTGTGTTTGAAGCCCATAACAGGCTATCCCTCATCAAGTGCTTGCAAAGCATTCAGCTGGCTATTGAAGTCGGTTGCTTGGTTACAGGATCAGAGCATGTATGCTAAGCAGAGCTGCTGCAGGCACTGTGAATATTTTGGTGGTCAAGTCTGGGGCAAAGGTTGGCAGCAATTGGTGACATCAGCTTGCTTTGTTGCAGGTATGGTAAGTTGCCAAATCAGGATCTTATGCAGGCAGCAACCCATGTGCATGGCCCTAGGGGAGGACATATGCTCAGTGAATGAATTAAGTACCTTGGTGAGCTTGCCAGTCTGAGCTTGCAGAGCCTTAAGCTGGCGGTCAATAGTAGCCTTCTCTGACACAACATTTGCTTTGTCCTGCACTGCTGACCTCAGCTTGCCCTCACAGGCTTGCAGCTTCTCCCTGTGAGCAAGTGCCAGGTACGCTTGGCAGATACGGAGGCATTCCTTTGTCAATTAAGCATGTCCTTGCCTAGAGTCAAGTTCCCACAATCCTAAGTAGCCTGTATGAGGTCCTGATTTGGTAGTCAGACTGGTGCAGAGGAGATGATCCAGGCTTTAAGCATGAGCGGGCTGCCATGCTGCAGCTGAACGTCACAGTGCAAGTGGAGCCTTAGAGCGTGTGGCTTAAGTGAGTCAGCTGCCTGATGCCAGGCTGCATTCATCCCAAGCTTGCTCACAAGTAAAGTAATACACATATCTTCAGCAGTGAAAACACACAGATTTCTGACTGCTGGAGGATTGTGCAATCACAGAGGAGGTATAGCATATGTGACAGGGGCACAGCATGCAGGACTTGCAGCTCACAGCTTGTTACCTGGCCTTGTCAAGCTCTTTCTTGAGTCTGTCAGACTCCTTCTCGCCTCCTTTGCTGCTCACGCTGGCCGTCTTGAGCTGCTGACGCAAGTCCAGCAGTTCTTGCTTGTGCAATCTCCTGCATGAATGAATAGGGGCATAGATGTATCTGCCCAGCAGCACAGGTAGAGTTATGCATGACAACCTGGTCTAGCAGTTCAAAGTGGCGATGTGACTCTGCAGGGCATGGTCTCAGACTTGACATGCATTGCAACACTGCTACATACTCAAATGTTGGACTCAAAACACTCATTAACTCTTTCACACACTTATTTATTCAGGTCTTCATGTAAGTCCTCCCCTGTGGTCAGGTATATACAGACATGAGCAGCTCACTACATGAGGTCCTGTTTTGGCAGTCAGCATGATTGTCTGTTGCTGTGCTCTGCTGCTACATAGATTGGTTAGTGTGAAGACACAGAAGCAGGGCCCTGGTGTCTCCACACAAGCCTCACTTGCCAAAGCTGTTCACTCAAAGTTGGTTGCCAAAAGAAAAATCAACACTGCAGGTTGTAGGCAGCATACCTGGCCTCTTTGAGCTCCTCTGCAGCATTGAGGGCACCGCCTGCTTTGGCTAATTTGCCCTCTAGATCAGCCTTCTGTGCGTTGACAGCATCCAGCACACGCCGCAGATTACCATAATCCTCCTGTGCTTTAGATGCAGCCAGGGTGGCTGCCTCTGCTGCTGCTGTGTCAGCTGCCTGAGCAGCTTCTTCTGCTGCCTGCAGCCTTGACTGTGCTTCTGCTGCCGCTGTTGAAGCAGCTTCCTGCAACACACGAATCAGTGCATGAAGAGCCCTGACATGTGTGGTTTGGAGCTGGCCTTGAAACATGGCTTGGCTGTCAGCACAGCAAGCAGAAAATGTCAAGTCACTTGATAATCTCCCTTCATACGAGCTCCTCCAGGCCTGATCAATATATAGTTGTCACGCAGACCACGCCGCAGTGCAGCAGCTCTGACAAGCAACAACAAGGGGGTGTCAAATCTATGTCATTCAAGTGGACTGACACCACTGCAGTGAGGTGGTACACTATACACAGTGACCATCATCGTGCCAACCTTAGTGCCAGCCAATTCTGTCTCAGCTGCGTCCAGGGCTGCTTTCAGCTCAGCTTTGACCTTGATGAGCGTTGCAGCAGCGTCAGCCTGTGCAGACTCCAGCTCAGCCTTAGCAGTTGCAGCAGCAGCTTCAGCATCTGAAGTCTGAGCGTCAAGCTGAGTCTCCAGTGCTTGGACCCGCTCTGAGGCAGCATCTGCACAAGCTTGCACCTCACCTGCAAGCACAGCGCTGTGTACGAATGCTGGCATCAGAACGAGCTGACATGGCCGTGAGGACAAGTCAAGGAGCAGCCGCAACAGCTATCAAGCACACCTACTATGTCACAGCTTCTAGCAGAGAGGCAACACCTGCATTGCGCTGCGTATCACTGTAAACCCCAGTGCCTAGGTGCGACTGACAGCAACAGCAAAGCTACCCTGTTTCAACACAGGGAACGGAGTAGCCGGAAACCACAACTTGAATTGGACAAGGGTTGTCGACAGATAACACATGCTGCTACAACAGTGACAGTGTCCTGTACGCTGGCCTTAAGGTTGCGTGTCTGTCCTCAATGTCAAGACATGCAAGTTCTGATTTTCCCTGAACACAACAGCCAGCCAAAGATTGGGTCTACATTTGGCCGCGTATCACATATGCCATGTTCAACAGCAGGGGGCAGTAAGCGCTGTAATGGGAATGCCAATATCTGACAATGACCATGATGATGGTTGCGACTGACCAATGGCACTCTCAAGACCAGCAGCCTTCTCGTTCAGCTCTGATAGCCTGCTCTCAAGGTCAGCAATGGTGCCCTCCTTGTCCAGAATACTGGCCTCCTTGGCCTTAGTCGCCTCTTGAGCTGCAGTGATCTGAGCCTGAAGGCTATCCAGTGCCTCCTGGTGAGCAGCCTGAATTGCATGTTCAACATCTTCAGTACGCTGCATGAATGTGCGTTGTCAGCTGGACACCAGTTAAATGCATACATGGCAGCAGCTTACTTAGTGGATGTCTCGTGCAAAGCGGATGCTTCGTGTCTGGCTTTTGGGTTGGTTATGAGAGAGTTGTGAAAGGACTTGGGGTGGGACCCATGCAGTCTATTTTTTGTTGCTTGGCAGCATTCTGATAGCACATCATCACCACTGTCCAAGATAGCAATGCTGAGGGAATGCAGCCTGAGGTGATGAGTTCAAGATGGTCTGACCTGGGTAGTCTCTGAGTCTGTGGCAGCCTTCTGAACTGCAGCGTCAAGCATGCGCTCTGCATCAGCGGCTGATTCCACAGCCTGCTCAGTGAGTTTGTCCACCTGAATGGCCAGCTCTGCAGACCTCTGCTCAGCTGCTTGCCTGGCCGCCTGCATTGCATTTGTACAATTGAGCCCAGTGTCAAAAGTCTTCATCAGCCGTGCATGCTCCTGAGGGCTTGCACAGCAGCATAGCACAAGTCGAGGCTGCCTGCAGTGGTACAAAACACCAGCTGGCAAATGTACAGACAGCGCAAGCCTCCTTTGCGTCCATCCAGCAGCATTATAGACGAGGTTCTGCACTCAACTGTCACTGATGCATGCTTGTACGAGTAATGAGCATGTGCGCACGTCTGTCTAGTGAGCTGGTTACTGCTGGTGACCTGATGCATCTCAAGCAGTCTTTGACACATACCTTGGCTTCCTTGTACTTGATCTCAGCATCCACTGCTCTGACTTCACATTCTTGGGCCTTCTCAATGGCAGCCTTCAGCTCTTCCTCCTGCTTCTTCTGGTAAAGGGGGGCACGCTTGCGGCTCTCCAGGTCAGCAATGTGAGCCTCCAGCCTCACTGTTGTGTCATACAGGTCACGAGACCTGGCCTCCACTTCCTCCATGCGCTCTTGCTTCTGCTCCAAAGTCTGCTGAGACTGCTGCAGCTCTGCGCGGGCCACGATCAGCCTGTTCTCTGTCTCAGTCATGTCCTGCAGATTGCTGATGACTTAGCAGCAGATGCTTCAGGGCACAATTACTTTTCATGCAAGCTGAAGAGACTGGTCTTGTGCAAGTGACGTCGACCCACCTTGCTGCAAGTTAGCACAAGGCTGCAGGGACCTGCCGGCTAAGCAGAGGCTATGAAGACATGCAGTGCGGACATAACACAGATGTCATGGGGTAGTAAACAGTCACAAAACTGATGCTTTTGCAAGAGACAGATTGACAATCAGCAGGGTTGGGCATCAGAAACCAACACCAAATGTGACGAGCCTATGCAATTGCTGCTGAGGCTATGCAGCAAGCAAGCACTAGTTGCCAGGAAGGAGTTGATTGTGCATGTGTTGCACCTGTTGGATCTTTGAGCACTTGCTCTTCCATTGCTCCAGGTCATTCCTGAGATCTGCTTGCCCAGATTCAGCAGCCTTGAGCGCCTGACTCAGCTCACTGAGCTCCTGTTGCAGGGCTGCCTTGTCTGCTGCAGCGGCCTCTGCTTGGCTACTGAAGCTTGCTGCCTTCTCAGCTGCCTCTTCCTGCAGGCTGTCTACCTGCTGCTGCATCTCTTGATTGGCCTACAGGGTGGTCAGACTGTCATAGAGGTCCAACAATGCATGCTTGTTGTGTCCATTTCATGTGCAGTAGTTGCTGGATCAGATGTGGCTGTGCCCTGCACATACAAGTATTGCACATACACCAGATGCTCCCAAAGCCTTGAGTCAGCCAGACCAGGTCATATCAGAATGCAAGGGGTCGTTTCAGCATTTGTCCTGGAAACATCAATACAATTTGCTGCAGCACAAAGCTGACATGTAATTTTGGAGGCTTTCATGACTTGAGGCGCTCAAGCACAGCAAGACTGCGATGACTCAAGCACTACCAATTTGCAGACACACTCTCACCTGCTCTACGGCGTTGCTGGTGTCCTGCAGCTGCTGCACGTCCTTTTCCAGCTGCCGATTGCGCCAGCGAGCTTCCTCAAGCTGTGGGGCCAGCTTGTCCTTGTCATCGGCCACAGCCATCAGCTCATCCTCTGCAGCTCTGCTCAAAGAAAAGCACATGTCACTGAAAACTCTGTCAAAATCTCTATTGGGCTTGAACATGGTCATCATTGCATTTGTTGGTCTGTGCTGCTTTCCTAATGTGCATCACAGCAAGACCACCAGGATTCTTGCTGGCTACCATTTTCTGATGTTGCCACGTTGCTACATGCAGCAGAGGATGCTGTCGTAGGGAAACAGCACTTGTCTCGCGTCCCATTTGCTTACCAAGGTCCAGCATGCTGCCAGCAAAAGTTGAACATTTCTTGTGAATAGCAACAATGCTTTGGTGGCAATAAGTGCATGTTCTTCATGCAATGGTCAGAGCTGAAAGCAGCCCTTTTCTGACAGAATATGTGCATCATTCAAGCGACACAGCAGAATATGGGAGTACCGAAGCTGATTGTCAGTGCGCTGTGCAACATCGCTCATGTTGTCCAGCTCTCGCTGCATCAAGCTTTGCTCCATCTCCAGCTCCTTGACGCGTGCTTGCAGCTCTGCTACCTGAGCAGGGTCTCCTGCTGCACTCTTTATCAATTCTGCTTCGACATTGGTCACATCTGCACAGCCACATGACGTTTGGACTTTCACGTTTGGGCTTGCATGGGGAGAGCTGCACGGCCACTGGCATAACTGAGTTATTTGAAGCCACGAGGCACAATGCCTGGCTGCAATGCAGGATTGTGTCAACAGACAGCTACTGCACTGCAGGACGGTGTACAACCCGTCAAGCTGTTACCTAGCAGTCACAACCCAGCATGTCAAATTACACTCCTGTCAGGACAGTTGCTATTGTATGTCAAATTCATAGCTGCCAGTGAAGGGAGCATGGTCTGACACTGCATGAGGACAGTCATTGAAAACACTGTGTCACCGGCTAGATTGCAGGCATGACACACAGTGCTTATATGTACCTGCCATGCTCTTACGGCGCTGGGGTGGGGGTGTGACAGCCTCCAGCCCAAGGGGCAGGGCCAGGACAGCCTCTGGTTCAGACTTACGGCCGGCTGACGGCTCTGCCTCTTCCAGAGGGCTGTTCTCAACCTTGGGCGGAAGAGCTCTCTTCCTGTTACGCTGTCCTGCACATTGGGCTCAATCGTCAACAACTTCATCACACCTGGTAAGTGGTTCAGGTGTGCACAGATGATTGCACTCAAGGCTATGCACTTCAGCTGAGCAAAATACACACCACTAGCATAAAGGATGAGCTCAGTCAATGTGCAGCAAGAGGCATACAGCACAGTGAGACTTGCTTTACACGGGAAGCAGTGCATGCAGCATAGTGAATAGAAAAAGGGGCACAGCATGCACTGCAACAATTGCATAGTCTACCATGTGGTAGAACATGTGTACCTGCCAATCCTGGCGCCCACGTCTCGCGCCTGTTGCCTTTACGGTTCTCCTTGTCATCAGACTCATCTTTGTTCCCCTCTAGCATCAGCTTGGTCATGTGATCAACCTGCAAAAAGGTATATGTCAAGGCAGATGGCACTATCAGGCAATGGTAAGAAGCGGCTTAGCAGAGCAAGCAGTCAAGGGCATGCACAAAATCAGCATGCCACTTGTTGCTTCAGGAGCTTCTGGGAAAATGTCAACTGGCATCATACGACACAGCTATACAGTGTAAACAAGATCGGGCCATGGCTAGCCCAGACACAGCACTTGAGTAGATGATCACCTTGCGCTGCGCTCGTTCCCTCTCTTCCTTCTCTTGGGTAAGCTGCAGCTGAACTCTGTCGTTCTCTTGCTCCTTATGCAGTAGCTCAGCACGCAAGTGAGCAATCTGCGCCTCAATCTCTGCGTTCCTGCATATACATGACGTAGACTTGAATACATGTCGCCTGCCTGGAAGCCCAATGCTGTTCCTGCAAAAACAGGAGATGCAAGCTTGCAACAAAGACAAGGAGACAAAACGAAATGCACTGGAAGCTGTGGAGGCGCTTGAGCAATACAGATATCATGTGCAAATAGCACATGTCAAGAGGTGTCACGCATGCAGATCCAGCATCAAGCGATGAACACTGACCCGCTGCCTGTCAGCATTCTCCTGAGTTCCTCGATTTCATGAGCCTGCCGTTTCAGAACAGCTGCATCTGAAAGCACTTCGTTCACCACAGCATTGTTGACCACTCTCTGGGCTCGACAAGCAAAGCGCAGAGTACTGTGGCTCTCATCAGCATGGATCACGGCAGGTGTGATGTTGCAAATGATGGCTGTCTTGGCATTGCCTCCCAACGAAGGCTGCAAGATGCGGGTCAGCTTACTGTCCCTATATGGGATGTGACCACCTATGAAGATACACATGACAAGATTGAGGGAAAGCACTGCCAGAGAAGCACTGTACACTTGGTCAACAATGAGGTTAGCTGGGAGAACTGGTGAGTGCAAAGGTCACAATCGTCTGCAGCCAAGAGGTGTTTGATTGTAGCATTAGGCATTTCTCATGGTCTGGATCTAAAGGCAAGGTCTGAGCGTTTGCCTGACCTTTATTACTGCTGCATGTGAGTACCCTGTGAAATAAGCTAGTACACAGAACACAGGCACAGAAGTTTGGGCTCAGAACAAGTGGTATTGATGCTTGCCTTGCGCTTGTGTCCCTTCACTAAGCTTGTTAATGACAGTGCCCAGTGTCAAAAGACTCTTGTTGATAGATGCCCCTTCCTTCATGCGCAAGCCCTCTGCGCCTGTTTTGGCGATGCGCTCAGAGCCTGCTAAGTCAACTAGAGTCAGGGTGGACACCCAGACAGCACCCCCATCTTCAGATTCTGCACTTTGGTCTCTGCTGCGACTCTCAACAACCTGCATGCATGGGACCACGTTTGCACCTTTAGCATCACCATGCGACAATTGCAGTCAATTAGACTGGCAAGGCGGCTGTGGGGGCTGAACACAGGAAGACTTAACTCTGTGTATGCAGATGCTATCATGGAGGCGGCGTGAGAAGTAGCTGATTTGTTTGCTGCTCTGGATGTGAATGAAGCCATGAGTGGCCTGAGTTGAATGTCATAGCAATGTAACAACGTAGAAGATGATGGCCATTGACAGTTGACACATGTGCATCAGATGCCCAGGATGCATGTTGCTAGCCATCGTGCATGCATATATACTGACCATCCTGAAGATAGTGTGGGATCTACTGCTGGTCTTGTTCATTTTGGTTTCACCAAAGTGTCGCAGCTTCTCGCCACTGTAGAGCAGCTGCAAAACATGCTCTGCACTAGTGACAATGTCCTCGCGCAGACCAGCCACATAAATGCCGCTCTCTTTGCTCTCATGGATTTGCAGCTTTGTCTGGTCTGAGGAGAGCAGGTCATGCACCTCCTCATTGTACAGCTGCACATGCCAACAAGTAGTCAGCATGTTTAATTGAACTCCACACGAGTATTTGTGGCATCAGCTGAGTCCTGCATGCATGTCTGCTGAGAGAGGCAACCCTAAGGTGCTGCCACTGTACCTCCATGTAAGAGACACGCAGCAGAAATTCTCGCTCCTGAGTCCGGCTGATGTGATCAAAGATCTCACTGACAGCCAGGGGGATAATGCCAGGCTCGTCCTCTGTGCCTCGCATTGTGTGCGTTTTGCCACTGCTTGTTTGACCATAAGCAAACACTGTGCTGTTGAAGCCACCGACAACCTTCTGGATCAGCGCCTGTGTTGTTTGCTCATAGACCTGCTGAGTGGACCAACCCTTGCCAAAAATATTGTCTAGCACGTAAGGGGACTCGTTGACAGGTTCTCCTGACACTGGATTGACTTGAAAGATCTTGTTGTTTTCGTCCTTCCATGTTGCTCCCTTTTCTGCTTCTAGCTCATTCAGAGGCCGCACCCGCACATGCACGCTGCAAGACAAAAATCTTACTGTTCATCAACCGAGACAGACTTGTTGCGTAGAGCAAAGCTACAGCTAAGTGCAACACCTCACCTGATGTTCTCCATATTTTGGTTGCGTTGTCGATTCCAACAGGTAGTGATCACCGCTCAGGCCTGCAGAGGCTGCCGCTCAGGCCTGCATAGCCAGACAAATCCGGCAACTCATGCCGACAAGGCATGGGCCGCTCGCCTAGGTTCCTGTAAGCGACAGCATGAACGGCTGCCATCTTACATATGCTCAAACCGAGATCAGAAGTGTTGTGATGCAGTTTGAAATTCTGTGTGCAATCACATGCTCTGAGAGTCATGGTTGAGTTGTATGTGTCTGCATGCTGCACATTGATGAACCTGCTTGTGGCAACAGCCCTGTTCAATTCAGTGCTGGGGACAGTACCGGCGAGATCATGCCTGTCAGGTTACTGATCTTCCCAACACAATGTGGTAGTAAATGTTCCCAACACAGTGTTATAGTAAATCCAGTTGCAACTAGAGTAGCAAATTCACAAACAGACACCCCTGTGTCACAGTGTCGGCATGAACGCTTAGTATGCAGCATGTTTCAAATCCAAAGGGAACTCTGCCTGCACTTTTCCATGCACTTTTCCAACACATTCAAACTGCTGACTAGTCAGTACTGCCAAGTTGAACGTGACAATGCACAATGCATATGCTGCATCTGATTAGTATGCAACATCTATTACCCAGCACCTACAGTGATCTGGAGGCCTTGCCATGTTGTCAAATTTGCAGACATCATATCCCTGATATATGTTTGACACACGCTGCAAACATAACATAGCAAACTGCTGAAATGACAAGCTGTTCGTCATCTTACGCCGTGGGTGCTGGAGCTGCTGGCGCAGATGCAGACAACTCATTTTGTACTATGTCTTTGATAGCCTTTGCAGCCAGCAATCCTTCTGTTCGCAGTGCAGGTTTGCTAGGATCCATGCCCACAAATACCATGGTTGGCAAGCCTTGTATCTGCAGAACAGATTGTCACTCTGTACCACACATCTGCAACAAAGGTTATGCTGTTGTGCAATCTTGTGATGCTTCTCACCTGCAGCTGTGAGCTCAGCTCTGGATTTTGATCTGTATCAATCTTGAGCACCTTCACCTTGTCACCCAGCTCTGCTGCTACCTAGATACCATGTGCAACATAAAGTTCCTTATCAGTGCTGTTGCTCGTGTTTTGTGACGTGCTTGACAGCACTTGCTCTCACCTCTTCCAGCTCTTTTGCAAGAAGAACACAAGGTCCGCACCAGGTTGCATAAAAGTCAATGATCAGTGGGACTTGTCTGTCAGCTAATTCCTTCTCAAGTTGCTCTTGAGAAACCTGCTGTACCTGCATTTATTCAGCATGTCAATAAAGCGTCGGCTGTAACGGCACACTTGTCTGCCTCTGTCACATGGTGCGTGGCTATCACTGCCGCTTACCGCTCCGCTGACGACCTGTAGTGCTGATAACCTGCCTTTCGAACCTCTGCGTGCAGCTCGCGACAACTGAGAGGCCCGTGCGGTGCGAAAGCCAGGCAACCTCCGGGTGCTCAAGTGTATGCAAGAGGCTCTGCAGTGAACCACGGCTGAGCGAGCTGGTGTTCGTGCTGCTACACAACCGAGTTGAGAAGTTACTCCGAAAGCCATCAAAGGTGTGGGTCGTGTTTGCGCAAGCAGTCAGCAAAAGTTTCGGGTGTTAGCTACGCACGGTGATGCACACAATGTATCGTGTCCCGCAATTATCGTGTTGCGTCACGCAGTGGCTAAACTGTGCAGACTGAGCAAACTAGTCATCTCACAAAAGTAGAGATACGGCGTAACTCGAGTCGTCACTGGAGTCAAGCTGCATCTCATAATTAGGTCCTGCCCGGCAGGAACAGAGAGAAGAACCAATTCAGCCATGTCAGAGGCATACTGGACCGTGAGTAGCGGCGTATCTACCCGTGTAGGTTACAGTTGCCGCGAATGTCGTAAAGTCATCAGCAAAGGGGAGGCAATCAAAGTAAGGGAAGGTAGAAAGATGCGCTTTTACTATCACGACAAGTGTTTCTCCGGTAAGTGCCGACGCGGCCCTGCTTACATTTTACGTCGTACGAGCTTAACACTACTGCCTGACAGGAGAAGCAGACCCCCGAACACAGGGCAACAGCTCGTTCAACAATAAGGAGCTGCCCATCAGCGACGCTGCCCCTGCTAGCAAAGGTCACGGCAAGTGGTCCGTATCCGCTTACGGATATAGAACCTCTATGTAAGGTGCAATGAGTTCATTGATGGCTACATTGGATTACACATTGCTCAGTCTAACGCCTATCAGGACCAAACCAGCCAAGCACTTGTAGGCAGCAAAATGCTTACATGGCTAAGAAATGAGGCAGTATAACAGGTAGAACTTGCAGCAGTCGGGTAGAGTACTTGCAACTGGAGACAGTCTCGCTGCAAAAAACAAGTTTCCCTGCTGGAGCAGAAATGATACATTCACACACCCATCACCGCCTACTGTACATTGGATATCATGCAGCAGCTAGAACCTACATGGACTCACTAACATGCACAGCATGTGTCCACGTCCAGATGCAGATCATTGACAAAAAGAATTGTTTTGCCTATGAGATGCCTGCTGGCTGTGCTGAGATGCTGCTGGTCATCTTCTTGTCACCATTCAGGACGTTGATCTGACCATCAGCATCTACATCAATAATGACGGAGTCACCACCCTTAATGTCGCCTGTTAGCATCCGCTCAGCCATGCTGTCTTCCAGTAATCGCATAATGGCTCTTCGCAGCGGTCGTGCACCATATGCTGGGTTGTATCCCTCATCCACAAGACGATCCTACAGACAAACCCAGAAAATTAACATCATTATTGCTGTGCTTATTACACTAAACCAAGGCCCAGGAAATGCACAAGCGCCCTTGCTCAAAGCAAACAGTACTGGCTGCGAATAAAGCAATGGCTGAATAGAACAACAGGCAACCATGCATGCAGAAAAGAACCTTGTATCCCAGAAGCGTTACCTTGAAGCGCTCTGTGACATCAATCTTGATCTCCTTCTCCTCTGCCCTCTTGAACACCTCCCCAAGCATGATGTCTGCAATCTGCTTGACCTCTCCCTTGGTCAGCTGTCTAAACACAATGATCTCATCCAGCCTGAAATCAAAGCAACAGCATCTCAGCCATACAAAATGGATGACACATATACAGGTTGCAGATAATTGTGCAGCACAGGGGCAAGTGCTATTGTAAGGTTCAAGCCTAGGTGCTTGGCAAAAGCCAATGCCCACAAGCCATATGCAAGCATTGTGTGATAAGTGCACTGTCAAATACAATCCACCAGGCATTCATTGATACAAACATACACAGATGTCTTCCCCTAGCATCACAAACTGACAATCCTGAGAAAATACCTATGCAATGTTTGACGGGCAGCATACCAACTGCAATATCTGGTTCATGCAGCATGCCCACAGCAGCAGCTCACCTGTTCAGGAATTCAGGTCTGAAGTACTGCTTCAGCTCCTCGTTGACCAGGGTCTTGATGCGGTTGTAGCTGCTGTCCTCCTCTGAGGTGTCCAGCTGGAAGCCAAGGCCTCCA
>JAABUP010002802.1_pt1 | contig 32581 bp, 42 predicted proteins | sample 5559201 | NCBI WGS metagenome assembly JAABUP01 (sample SAMN10711887, study PRJNA513373) | rock metagenome | isolation source: Antarctica rocks | place: Antarctica
TGTGGCAGATGACGGTTGTTCCTGTGCAGAGCGCTGTTTCTCCTGCCAATACACAATCCTCTGTCCGCTTTGATCTCCCTGATCCGATCTTCAATGGTGTTGCTGCCACCGTTGCATGTCCACTCTCACCAAGCAAGCTGGACTGTATTGACGCTGCCTGATGTGTTGTAGAGCACTGGTGTCTGAATCTGAGTGCTCTTGGCAGACATAGCTTCAGTTGCAGTGGCCCTTGCTTGAAGGGGCTGCTGAAGAAGTGCCGACTCAGGCAAGTCCCCTGCATCAGTGCCGGCTGTGTTGTGCTCACAACCTGATCCATTGTTCATGGCTGCAACCTTCTCTGCTATCAGTCTTGCGACCTCTGGATCTCCACACATTGAACTGCCACAAAGCTGTTGCAGACAGCTTTGCATGTCTGTGAGGATGTCCCCCATCGCCGGAGAGATGTCCAGGGCTGCTTGCTGATCTGCTTTGTTGTGACTGGTCATTACTGCCTCAGCAAAGTGCTCATATTCTGGGGTAAGTATGATGTCTGCAACTGCAGGCAGCCTGTGCAGCACATACGCCATTCCATATCTGAAGACGCTGAATGCAGTGAGACATTGACATCATACGGATTTGATTGTCAGTCATGACAAGCAAAGATGTGAATATTGCACCTCTGTGTACAAAACGGCAAATTCTGCCAGAAGACAACTCCTGTGTAAAGAGTAGTCTGCAGAAAGCCCTCTGCAGCTCTGTCTGACACTTTGTCATCTGCCTGTCGCTTTTCACCAGTCTGCAACCGAGAGTTGCGAGCTTTTACAAGTTGATTCACTCGTCTAACGCCAGGTAACAACCTATCAATCCATTCATGAGGCACTGCGACCTGCACAACAGCATGTTTGTTGCCATGACTGCACTTCATATCAACAGGGTGTCTGTGGTGTCTTGTGTTGTAGCAGATGGCACTCACCAGAGCTCTTCCAAGAAAATGGCGCTTCATGACAGAAGTCTGTTCCCAGCCCCCTGCTATAGCAAAAGCCTGCAGGGCTGCTAATGGGTTCTTTTCAATGTAAGCCTGTCCCAAATTGCCTGAGCAAGCAACGTCGATGATTGTAAGCAATCATCTCAACATTCAGCGCGTTGTTGCATAAAGCTCATGTTATCTGTATGTACATGCAGAGAGTTCAGTTGTGACTCAAGATCTACCTCGGACCCAGTGCCCCATATCTGAAGCAACTTCATGCTAGCGCCTCCACTTGCTAAAAGGATGACGCCAGAGTCTCTGCGATGCGCACTCCAATAGAGGCAGTTATCATGCAATACAGTGATGCATGTGAGACTCAAATAATTGCATTCAGCATACCTGAAGAGATGCAGCACCTTGGTCTTCACTACTGGATGGCCTTCTACCTCTTGCAAAATGCTCTGTAAAGGCTTTGCTAGCGAGTTGTGATCTTGCTTCTTGTCTGCATGGTGCAGATCTCTGCAATGGCTCAACTACATTCAGTCATCCTGCTGCTACTGAATCCTGGAGCAGCCTCAACACAAACTTACCTAAACAGAAGTCTGTATTGCCACCTGCACAACAGACAAAGTGGGGTCTTCCATGCTCCACTATATTTGAAGTTGTGGGTTGCAGATAGCGAAAGTTACCAGCTAGTATCTTGAGCTTCAATCTTTTGCAGGACGTCCAAACCAGTCAGATTGATAGTGAAGACCAGCAGATCAGCCAAAGCTCCAACAGCATCAAGAGAAGGCTCTTTGTGGCGAACAAAGCCACTGTATCTCAGCCAGCCAAAAGAATTGACCTTGCCTGTGCACTGGTGATTTGCTCACACAGCCCCTCCGCTTTGCTTGTGGCTCATGCTAGGGTAGCAATAGGTTTCAGTAACATTACAGCAGCTTGTTTGTAGTGCTAGTACTACTTATGATAGAGCAGACCCTATGTCTGCTGCAGTTGTGCTGCTGGTGTACATAGTTGGCACTTTGGACTTGTGGGTTAAATGTCAAACAGCGGTCAAGGTCGTCTGTAATACACATTAGTCCAGCAACTTGCTACAGTGTTCACCACTGGGTGTTGCATAAGAATATCTATTTTCTGTCTCTTCATCTGAGATTGTACATGTATAGTGCAGGCTCCTCAGACACGGTTGTTAAGTTGTTCCGAGAAATCGTGTCCGGACAAGAAATCGCCATCAATCAGCAAGAAATCGTCAGAAATCAACTCACACGGGTTGAGCAGGGCAATGCAGCCATGTTTTATCACATGTTTGCTCCAACCATCAGTGATATGACACAGTGCAGCCAAGAGATCCAACGAAATTGCGTGATAGCATACAATGCAGAGGAGCGTGCTCCAAAGACGCTTTGGTGCATGGTGCTGGGGCGATACCTAGACACCCAGTTGATCAAGGCATCACATATCTACAAGCGGAGCTGGCCTGCAAGCACAGCTGTAAGTTTACAGGGTGAGTTGTTCGTCAAACATATTGTCTTGTCAACTTTGCTGTCTGCTTGTGTTGTGAAATCTGTGCTTTTGTTGTGTCTATGCTGAAACAACAGTTCTGTCAGCCGTGAAGTTGCTTCATGCAGATCCACATCTTGGATCCTCAGCTTGGTCCAAAGGTGGTGCATGCTGAAGTCAAAGATTCCACTGGTCGGCAAATCAAATTTCAAGACCTTAATGGTACAGTGCTGCAATTTGCCACGGCTGCTCGTCCAGCAAAGCGGGCCTTTGCTTGGCATGCTGAAATGGCCTTACGATTTGGCTCAGACAAGCAATGGCCAGCAGCTACCACACTTGACGTTCCCCCTTTTGCTTGGAGCTCTGAAACCTGTGACTCTGAGATCCGGGAGCGCTTTTTAAGGGATCTCATGGGGTTGAGTTCAGCCGCAACAACACCTGATCTAGAGCCTGATGCTGATCTGGAAGCTCTTGCGCTTTCCTTATAAGCGTGTTTCATGTGGCATGCAAGCAAGTCCGGCAAGGCAATTATGTGATATACAACTGACACAGCTGGATGCCATCCATACCCTTGCCGCGAATTTGCGCAGGGTAAATGGTGCACGCGTACGTACTCCGTGCCTGGCGCCGAGCGTTCGGTTTAGGCGGAATGCTCCGTGTAGGTAGCGTTCGTCAATGAGCGATTACACCATCCGGTTGGTGGAACATTCCGCAATTTTTTTACGTTGGGGGGGGTGGGGTCGGGGGCTGACAGATTTATGGGGGAATCAATATCGACTGTTTTGCAAGGACTGGGCATCTTGACCGTGCTGCACGCTGCAAGGAGTATGACCATGACAAACCGTTCACCAGTCTAACTCTTCGGGAGCTTTGTGCAAGTTCGCACCCGCAAGATGACAGAGCACGTTTATGACAACTTTCATTTCGCCGCCGTAAGCTGTTGATCCTTGACTGACCACACGAGGCTGCGCATAGTTGCTTGACTGACTTACTGTCTCTGCGCAGGACTATCCTCTTGCTCCATTGGAGGACGACTGTAAGTTGCTTGGTTCACTGTTGGACGACTGCCTGAAAATCGAGGTTGGGGACGAGCTGTTTCAGAAGGTCAGGCCGAACATGCCTCCTACTACGCTCGCTCCGTTGCCTGTGTACTGTCCTTGACTGACTTCTGTACGCTTTGGCCAATCCCAAAACCGGCTTTGCTCGTCCGCCGACCGCTCTGCAACGGACTGTTGGCGCGACGACGGCGTTTGATGCTGTTCAGGTCGAGAGGATTCGTTCACTGGCACACTGCGCTTCAGACTTGTCCAAGAAGCATGATGTGGTGAGCTTGCAGACGGCGTCGAAGATACTCATATTCTGCCAAGGCGTGGTTCTGATGTCGAACGTCTGCAGGACGCTGCCAAGTTTTTGGCGCAGAAGATGGCTGACGAGCTGACAGCTATGCCTATTGAGGAGGCTATGCCTATTTGCAGAGCATGTGGACACTATCTCAACCTCACGAGCATAGCTGAAACTCACCACAGGTTTGCTTCCCACATCAAGCAGCACTGCATGAAGCCTTCTAGATGCAGCCCACCCAGAATGGCATGTCATGCAGTGTGCGCACCACCAGAATGGAAGGCGTGAATGCCAAGAACTTTGACGAAGTCTTTGCGACCCTCATTGCCCAAGGAATTTCTCCAGACGAGCTCTTTGATTCTGTCTGCAAGCAGGTAATGTCAGCTCAGTCTTGCCAAAGCAGCTTGCTGTTTCCCTTAGCCAAGATATGTGTTGAGATGTATTGTGCATCACAAGGGGTGCTTTTCCTTGCAGAGAGTGGAGATTGTGCTGACAGCACATCCAACCCAAGTCAACCGAAGGACATTGCAGTACAAGCACACTCGCATTGCAACCCTGCTGGCGCAAAATGACAGGCATGTATTCGTGGTCCTTAACCTGCAAGCAATGTCAGGATCAGGATACAATGTGTGTCTGAGGGTCGTTTTCAACGCTAGTCTGCTCTGCTACACGCTTATGCCACATGGCTGCTTGTGGCATCATGTTATTATCAGATACTGGGTGCATGCCGAAGCAACAAAATGGCTCAGCATCTGCAGTAATGCTTGCACGTCAAGCAGGTGCAGCCTGGCTGCCATGCTCCGTGCCCAGTCACAGCAAAATTCTACAAAGGTCTGTTTGTGCACTCAGGCCTGACTGTGCGCACGCAAAATTGTCAAGGCAGGCGTCTCATACCCATCACCAAGCAAGCAGCAACTGAGCATTGAGGCAAAACCCTGGCAACTGCCTCAGCTGAGGATGTGGTCTGATATGTTCACAGAATGTGACCTGTATGCAGATCTGATCACACCCATGAGGAGAAAGAGAGCACCATTGAGGAGCTGGTGAGAGAGATCACAGCCCTGTGGCAGACTGATGAGCTGCGCCGCAAGAAGCCTTCTGCCCTTGACGGTGAGTCAACTCTTCATGTGCTGATGTGTGCACATGTTTTTCACCACCTTAAGCTTGGGGTGCAACCCACTGCAATGTACACCACCCCACACTAGAGCTTAAACTAGCTCACTGCCTATCCATTCTCAGATGCAAGTATTATTGACATATGTATATCTAGGCTTTCCAGCACTGTGACATGCCTTTGACTGTTAGCCCGTATCTTGGTAGTCAGGCTAGGTACAGGGGCAGCCTAGCCTCTGCAGAGGCATTGCCCTTATGCCTCATGCTCTGTCTGCTCTGGCGGTGCAAAGTCTGTTGTATGCATGCCAAATATTGGCACCCACATGCAGCAGATTTCCCTGACAGTGATTTCAGGTTCTGTAGTGTTGTGCACAGTGCAGATCAATGTTCATGCACAGCACATACTTGTGTTCCAAATGGTCAAGATGTCTAGCGCTCTGTCTGCAAGTTGACACCACACGGCGACTGCAGAGGCTCGTGGTGGTCTCCACATTGTGGAACAGTCTCTATGGGCAGCAGTGCCCGCCTACATGCGCAAGCTCAACGCCGCGCTGAAGAAGCACACAGGCAAGGAGCTGCCTATAGGGACTACCCCCCTCACCTTTGGGTCTTGGATGGGGGGTGACAGGGATGGCAACCCCAATGTCACAGCACAGGTATAGGCCTGTGGTTTGCTACCACTAGTTTTGTCAGGATGTAAAGCGCTTTGGTCACCAAGCATGGTAGGCGTCATTTCTACCTGTCTTCCTTATTTGAAAGCAGCACCACATGGACGTGAAAAGTGATGCACTTGAGCTGATTAAAATGTGCATGGTGTAACAGGCTGCTTTTTGCTTTGGCTTCTGCCACGCAGTTGTATGATGCAGGTGACCCACAATGTGGCATGCCTGGCAAGATGGATGGCGGCGGACTTGTATCTCAGAGAGGTGGACGTCCTTAGATTTGAGGTGACTATATATACAATCCTGCATGGCACATCCTCAGTAATCTCATGCTTCATACCATATCAGTCGTGTGCCAATGTTCTGCAAGCCATTGCTCTTGGGCACTCATTCTGTGCAGCATACTTCGCACATAGATCTGACCCTTTTGTACCTTGCCTACCAATGGCCTTCATCTGCTGATGTCAATCAGGATGTATTGCATTCACCTCTTCTTTCGGTGACATCTAAGCATGCCATGGTGACAACGATATGGTGAGTGCAGCTGTCCATGAGCCATGCAAGTGACCAACTGTGGACTCTGGCACATGCCATCAGTCATCAGGCACAGAGCGTAGAGCCGAAGAGAGCTGTGCCAGCCTCCCTGGACACTGCTGATCCTGGCCGGATTCCCAGGAACCCCTCTGCTGGGGGCAACTCTGGCAAGGGCTCGAGCCCCACTGGCCCTGAGGCAAGGGCCATGTGATGCACTGCTTCTTATGTCTTGCAATTGCCTCTTGCAAAGGCTGAGCTGCTGCTGCCGGCCTTTGATACTGCAAAAACCATGCTGCTGCTGGGCTGCTGATACTGCAACATTCACGCTGCTGCTGCTGCTGCTTCAGCCACTGCAGTATGGTGGCTTGCTCAGGAGAAGCTGGCTATTCCTGCTGTGCCTTCAGTTGTGTTGTGATAATGGTTCAGAAGCTTTGTGCTTGATGGACTCGATTGTTGATGTCTCAAAGTGTGATTTGTGGACAAGTCCTTACATGCTGTGAGCATAGACCCTGCAACCGTTCCCCTTGTGCAGACAGCGCTTGGCATCACCCTCACACAGATGTTGCACCACAGCATTTGCTTGCACAGCATTCCTGCAAAGCAATGCCACAGCTTGGCTTCGCGTTGTCAAGCATACCCTGCACGCCAAGAACATTCCCAAACGTCAAGCTGTGACGTGTTCTGCGTACCTTTGCAGGCCCTGAAGATGTTGGCCGACTACCAACAGACCACACGCCGGCCAATGCAGAGCACCATGCAGAGCACAAGGTCTGGCGTCCTGTCTCAGAGGATTGTGGCGTTCAAGTCGGACAAAGCCAGTCCCAATCCTTCAGGTGTTAGTCATGGCGTGGAGGGGCTGGCCATACCTTCCATCGGTCCCTTTGTCAGTGGCAGTGATGGCAATCTACAAGAGGCAAGCACCATTGGCACATGCTACTCACACGCATATTGTCACTGCATGCTTTTTTGCAGTACAGGTTAGTTGCTGAGCTATGCACCCATATTGCTTGTGATATCCAAGTGGTCTGTTCAGTCTGATTCAGAGCACATCAAACCACAATGTTTCTGGTCCGCTGACCGTTTTGGAACAGAACCTTGTGCAGGGAGCTACTCAGGACTGTAATACCTGATTCTAGGGCAACACACATATTGGATGAATGAATGAATGCGATATATCATGGATATCACTTGTCCAAGGCAAGCAGGAGCTTTACACATGAACTGACCTGCATCATGCATCTATGCTGCTTTGTCGCCTGCTTGCTTTTCCAACAAGTACACAAGCCACGCTGCCTGATGCAAGTTGGCGAACTATGATCTGTGCCTGCAGGTGGGGTCACCCCCCAGCGACATGACCTGGACCCCCCCTAGGAACAGGCAGCATGCTGGCAGCCCCTTCTCCACTATCAAGGAGGACACAATGTCAAGGGTGAGTCCTGCTGACACCTCCTTGGTACTCCAAGATGTTTTGTGTATATTCCAGCCTGCAATTGCAGGCGTGAGGCAGTGCACCGCAAAAAGGAGGATGTGATATGTATGCTGATGCATGCTGCAATGAGTAATCCCTGTTAGGGGCTGGTCCAAACACAACCAAGAGATGTTGAGTAAATCTTGAATCTTGAGTCTCATGAACCTGGTGCTCACAGCTCATAAGCCTCTCTTTGCCTCCATGCTGCGCAAAAGAGCCAGAAGCACTGTTTGAAAGTGCCCTGTCTGGATGTACAGTGTATGCAACATGTTTTGCATTGGTGCATAACTGGCCTTGCATGCCATGTACCAACCACGTGCTGCATATGACCGCATGTGACTGCATCAGGGCCTGTCAGTCATCAGCAAGCATGACAACAATGAGCAGCCCCTGCAGAAACGGTCAGCATCGCTTGTAGAACAGCAGCTTTGCTAGCATCAAACGGCGCCAAATATATCACTAAACATGGTTCTAACAGACATGTCAAACACGTCAGGAATAGCCTAAGATTGTGGTTGTCGCTTCCTTGTGGCATTTGTCCACAGGACAATCACAAAAAATGTGTGTCATTGGCCAAGGCCACAGCTTGCGCCACAAGCAGGCATTCCCGCCCCAGACAAAACAAATGGCAAATTGGTGTGAACAGCTTGATTATTAATCATTTAACAAACATGAATGTTGTGCAGGACAGCAGCCAGAGTAGCATGGCCAAAGAAGCAGAGGGGTCAGTTGGGACGGACCTGTCACAGCTGGCACGAGCAGCCTCACATGCACAGCCCTACCCTCAGGTTGACAGCCAGGGCCAGATCCTGTCTGCAGATGCCCTGAAGCTGCGAGGCATGCATGCAGCCCAGTACCACAAAACCAGTATCGAGGCTATGCTGCACTCCACACACGCTGGGGCTACGCCCTACAGGACCGTTCTTGGTGATGTATGTCTTCATTCATGCATTCATCCATGCCTTTCTATGTCTGTCTGTTGTCTGTTCCTTTATCCGTCCATCTGTCCGTGCGTCCATCTGTCCGTAAGTCCGTCTGTCTGTCCGTCCGTCCGTCCGTCCATCTATCCATCCATCCATTCGTGTCCTCTCTTAGTATATATCGTTCAGCTCCATGCTCCTGCTCTGCTGTCTCCCTGTGGTTTGCCTCATGCCTCAAGTCAGTACATCTCACCCCATGAAAGCCGGGCATGCATGACTCACAACTCACACAGGCAATAGGCAAACCCACACAGCACTACATTGGTAAACGTGAGCAACAGGATGTAATTGCTATGCATGAGCACCCACAGCTGATGCTGTGATGCTGCTGGTCACAGTAGCACCCAGGAGAGAGATCTTGTCTGGAAAGGAATCTTCTGCATTGGAGCAGGTGAGACAGAAGCTGCTGAACACCAGGAAGCGCATGGAGGACACCTTGGCGGGGGTGACCCCGGATGATGATGAAGAATGGTACGACACAGCTGAGGCCCTGGCGCAGCCCCTGCTGGCCTGCTACTGGAGCCTCTGGGAGTGCGGTCAGCCCCCTTGCTCTTCTTCATCCTAATCTCTGCCCTCCTTGGCCCTGATCTCTGCCCTTCTTCGACATGATCTCTGCCCTTCTTCATCCTGATATCTGCCCTGTTTCATCCCACTTTCTTCCCTTCTCACCCTGATTCTCTCCCTTCTCCTTCCCAATTTTCTGCCCTTCTTCATGCCGATCTCTGCCCTACTTCATCCCAGTTTCTGCTCCTCACCTCCCACAGTGGCAGCAAGTTTTGCTCTAACATGTATCATGATGTTATGATACACTGACCCAGACTTGGCCCTGCTTGCCTGCTACTACATCCTTGGGAAGTGCAGCCATTCCTCTTATTGTACCCGTTCGTGGAGATTTGATCTGTTTCTTTTCTTGTGGAAGCAAACAGGCTCATCAGCAAAATCTCTAGGTCGTTGAGGCCCATCCGCTTCAGCTACCTTGTACCTACTGCATGTTTCCACAGAAGGCATTGCGTCCGTTTCTGACGTTCTGCTGGTTGGCTACTGGACTAGGATCCTTGTGCTCCCAATGTTCATGTCTGCTGTTGCTCGTCTTTGCAGCTGCTGTTTTTGCTGTTGGCTGTTCTTGTAAAAATAACCACAATAGTGTTGTCACACCTTCTCCTCTTCCTCTTCATTGGGGACCAGACGCATTGGCATACATGCAGCAGCACTATTGGTTTTGGCTGCACAGTCAACATGTATACGTGCTACAATCATATTGCAATGACCATATAATAACGATATAATAATCTAATTGCGGGCTCAGCCAGCAGGCATCAGGTGCATGCAACATAAGTTAACTCCCTCCATACAGGCTTCTTCAGAGCATCAGCGGTGTAGAGGTTAACTTCAACTTGTCAACATCAGACAATACAACATTGTTCCAAACAGTCTTAGGTTCACCACGACGGTTCTGGCTTACTACCATATATTGGTGTCGTTCAAGGTGTTTGGTACAATTCATTGTGGTGAGCAGGTGGCGGGATCGTGGCAGAGGGGCGGCTGCTGGATCTCATCAGACGCATGTATTGCTTTGGGGTCAGCCTCATGAAGATGGATGTGCGCCAGGAGTCCACCCGCCACACTGAAGCCATTGACAGCATCACCAGGTACACAATGCTTCACACTGCACAGCTGTACAAATCACTGTTGACTGAATGACTCATTGATGGTGACAGTTGCTTACTGAGGTAAAGCTGTACAGACTGACACCAGGCGACACTGCCTCATGCTGCAAATCTGTACACACTCACGCTGCAAGGCTGTGCAGACCTTCAAGACATTGAATGCAATCAGTCTGTTGTAAGGTACCCTGCTTGTCTGAAGCTACCAGCAAGACCAAACAGCAACAACTACATCACACTTGATGTGTTTGTTACCCAACAGAGCGGCATACACTGCAGCATTGTGGGGAGTCGTCATGAGTACAGCATGCACACGGGCAAACGCGTGTTGCATGGCAGATATTTCTGCATGTTCTCCACAGGTGTTGACTGCAAGCTGTGATTTGAGTAATGCTGTAGCAATGCAGGTACCTGGATATGGGGTCATATGCTGAGTGGGACGAGGAAAAGAGGATTGACTTCCTGACCCGGGAGCTGGAGGGCAAGAGACCCTTGGTGCCCCCTGCCATGCCCATGACTAATGATGTCAGAGAGGTACGCACCTCACCACCACCAGTGGCATCTTCAGTGCGGTGCACTGATTTGTGTTCCCGAGAATCAGCGCTTTTCTTGGACACAAAACTAGCAATGCATGTAAGTGTTGTGTGTTTGGCTTGCCTTGTTCTGTTAGGCATCTGCTGTGTTGCATACGCACAAGTGCTGACGCCAGCACAGAGTGTGATCTCACACCCAGTTGGCAGGCTCGACTGGCTGTTGCTGCAGGCTGTACTGCCTATTCACAGGACGCCTGCAGGCCACTATGACAATGCCAGCTGCACTACATAGGCAACACAGCATGGAGGTCGTTGCTAGACATCTGAACTAGCACCTCCACACCTCTCACCATCCATGCCTGCGTGTCCACCCATACCTCAGGTTGCACATCCTGTCCACCCATACCCAAGCTTGCAAACCCTGTCCACCCATATTTCAGCTTGCAAATCCTGTCCACGCTGTGCTTCAGGTCATCCAGACCTTCCAAGTAGCAGCAGAGCTAGGCAACCAGTCCTTAGGGGCCTACGTCATCAGCATGGCCCACAGCGCCAGCGATGTGCTAGCAATCGAGCTGCTACAGCGCGAAGCCTTGCTCACAGTGGGCGGCACCAGGTTTATCAGCTCCAAGCCGGTAGGCAGGCATGCTGTGTCCCCATTAGCAGCCTCAGCTAATGCTGTGGCGACTGTCCATGGCAACACGATTGTGCCGCTCTTGGTGCCCTCTTCTGTTCACAGCGCCAAGGCGGTTAACCTGCAGGCCTCTGTGGGCGATGCCAGCACTGAGTCAGCTTCAGCGTCAGGTGTTCTCTGCTCTTGTGCTGCTGAACACGTATGCGAGTCGCACATGCTGAGCTTATCAGTTGTCAGTGCCTGTTGCTGCATTTCTTGGGCACTTGAGCAATGTACTCATGTGTCAGAGCGCACATTCAGTGAGCACATTCAGTGACAATTGATATAACCCCAGTCGGGTCATCACGTCCAAAACGCTGCAAACCATTGTTCTGTCCAAGAGAAGCTTTCATCTTGCCTAAGTAATGCTGCCATTTTTTTTCTGGTCAATTTTGCGAGGCTTGATTTCTCTGCTAGGTCTGATTGCACTCTGAGTCTGGATGCACCTGTTTAGGAGACAGTGAGAGCGCTGGCAAGGGAATTCTGTCAGCCGTCATGAGCCGCATAACAGGCAACGCAGACAAGGCTTCAGGCGCACCTGCCGCCAGCAACGGCACAGAGGCCAAGCAGGGTGAGGATGCGCAGAAGAAGAGTGTGCCTGAGCTTCAAGCATCCCTGCCACATGTTGCTACCAGGCATGTACCAACTATGACTACTGCTGATAACTCTCCATCCATGCCTCTGTGTGAGCAAGCCTGCATTAAAGCAGAGCATGTCAGCTTTGCAGTCTTTGCACACATGTTTCCTTGAGCACAATGGCAGCTGCAGATGGCCACCTTCTGTGTAAGGCACTGCTGAGGAGACAGTGCCTATCTGCAGGCCAGAGAAGGGCAAGAGTGGATCAAATGGGCCAACACCCAAGGCAACCCCTCAGAGCACCCCCAGGGGCCTGGGCAGCACCTGGGGCTCAGCCACTCCTATCAACCAGACCCCAAAGGGGGCCCCTGCTACTGTCAAGACCGCTTTGCAGGACATGAAACAGGCATTGCTTGCAGCTCTTGCTTGAAACATGCTTTGCTACCTGCAACTGGTGTGTTGCAGCTTCAGACATGCCTGCTCGCGCAACACACAGACACATCAGGACCAAACACCCTGCCAGCCATCATCTCAATCATTGTGCAAGCATTGTGCAAGGTGGTTGTGTCCTGTGCATCATGCAAGACGGCAATGACAGCATTCTGTCCGTATATGCACGCGCACACACATACTTTCTGTAGATCGACACACTTGCATCACAGTCAGCAATGCCACATCAAGCGTGTGATGCACTGAATATTGCAGAGCTCTCAGCAGCAAGAGGCTGGAGCATGGGGTATTTCCCAGAGGGTTGCTCCACTGTTTGAGACTCTGGCAGACTTGGACAATGCTGGCAAAGTCATGAGACGCCTCCTGAGCGTCCCCTGGTACCGGGAGCAGCTCAGGTGAGTGACTGCGGTAACTGCTTGCTGACCCTGCACACTGACACTGTCCCTGTCTACCAACCTGGTACACAAGAACTTCTAACAATGCAGTACACAAGCACTGTCTAGCAATAAGCTGCATGAGCGCTGTCTAGCAATAGGGTACATGAGCATTGTCTACCAATACGCCACATGAGCCCTGTCTACCACAACACTACACAAGCATAGCACTTGGGCGTGTCTCCCTATTGACGTGCATTTCTGCCACGTGTAGTGGCGCACATGTCTGTCTGCTTCAGTGCTGGTCTGTTCTTCATGTGTTTTTTGTATTACCTGCGTCTCTTCCACTGCATTCACATGACCATGCAAGTTGTCGTCCGCCATTTATAGTACTTGCATGACCATGCAAACTTATGCCACTCAACAGTCACCTGCATGCAACAGATTGGCGCAGTTTCATGAGCAAGATCCACACCTTACAGCATGCCACCATGCCTGATCATGATGCATATCTCAGTCAGTTCACTGCCAGAACCAGCATTCCCCTGAAAGTGAGCATGCAGTTAATATGACAGCTGGTCAGGAAACACCAGGTCATGCCAAGTGACAATTGTGTTACCGTTTTTTTTGTTTTTTTGAGTGACAATTGTGTTGCTGGCATCTGCAGGACAGTGTATGACAACCACCAGGAGGTGATGCTTGGCTACTCAGACTCTGGCAAGGATGCTGGGCGTGCTGCTGCAGCTTGGGCCCTCTACAGGTGTCAAGAGGAGCTAGTCCAGGTGTGCACTGTCATCCTGCCCTGCTGCAAGCTTGCCACCTGGTCTCTGTGTCGTGCCAGTATGGTGTTCCCCAATTGTGGTGTCAGTGTGGTGTCAGTGTGGTGTCAGTGTGGTGTCAGTGTGGTGTCAGTGTGGTGTCAGTGTGGTGTCAGTGTGGTGTCAATGTGGTGTCAGTGTGGTGTCAGTGTGGTGTCAGTGTGGTGTACATCAAGTACAGTGATACTGTACGCCGACCAATAGTGGTGTCAGCATGGTGTACATCAAGTACAGTGATTCTGTCATGCCGACCAAGTGTGGTGTCAGTGTGGTGTACATCAAGTACGGTGACACAGTCGTGTACACCAAGTGTGGTTTGACTGGGATGTAGACATGTTGTGAAGATGGCAGAGGATAGGCTGCACAGGCCTTCAACTATCACACTACACTTTCTACTATGTGATTGAAATAAAAATGAACGAATTTGTGTTTGGCTTTCTGCTCAAAACCCTTATTCCCAGAAAAATGTACAATTTCTATTCCAAAACGAACAAAGTATCGCACGGAATGGGTGGTTGGCTTATCCTGTCATACAGCACAGCCAGACAGAAACATCCATTGATCAGAAGCATCAAGACATGGATGTGGTTGCGCAAGCACTAACATACCTCAAGAGGTGGCCTGCGCCAAACACACCACATACCAGGTGCCTTGCAATGCAGGGGCAGAGATTATCAGTTTGAAGCATGTGCAGCTTGATGCATACTACTGTATGGCAGAACAGGCTGGCTGTAAGCTTTGCACATTAGTAGCTGACAGCTTCTACTTGCGCGCGTAGGTGTGCAAGGAGTTTGATGTGAGGCTGACGCTGTTCCATGGCCGTGGCGGCACTGTGGGTCGGGGCGGGGGCCCCATGTATCTGGCTATCCAATCACAGCCCCCAGGGTCTGTCCAAGGCACCCTGCGAATCACAGAGCAGGTAGCTTTAGACATTGTGTTGCTATCACATGATGCCAAATCAGATGACTGTGGTGAGTTGCATGCTGTTGTTGACATTGCAACTGCAGCATGCTGGATGAAGGAGGCAGCAATGTAGCCACGGGTGGGCGATGACATACAGAAATCTACTCAGGGACTGTATCTATCTCAGCCTAGGGGAAGGCACGTATTCAATGAACAGATGAATGCTTGGAATGCGACATGCAGCTTGGTATGTGCAGGGGGAGATGATCCAGGCCAAGTTTGGTTTGGCGGCAGTGGCCACCAGGCAGCTGGAGACCTACAGCACTGCTGTCCTGCTGGCCACAGAGAGTCCTCCTAAACCACCCAGGTAATGTACAGACCTGCAATTGCAGGTAACTGCAGATAACTTGCAGACTGGCAATGGCAGGTACTTTGCAGACCTGCCATTGCAGATAGTTGCAGGTAATTTGCACGCAAGTGATTGCAGGTAACTTGCAGGCAAGCGATTGCAGGTAATTTGCAGGCCAAGCTGAAAGCAGACAGCATCAGCTCCATGTTAGCTGAAATCCCAATCAACAAGTTCAAAACAAGCAGATATGACGTCGATACAAGCAACACGCTGACAGCTGCACCTGACTGTGGCAACTACTTACGTTGAAGGCTTTTGTCTTTGTTCATGCAATTGGATGTGCGGCTGCACAGGAGAGGCCTGTCAATACAACCGCGCTGGTGTGAGTGTTGGTGACACAGCAGTGGTGCACCTCCATAAGGTCATCAACAGACTGTCACTCATTGGTCATGCGACAGTCATCATTGGTTGCTTGACTCATTGGTCCACTGTGGACTGCTGCTGTTTCTGGTAGTATAACATGCTGTGCACACTGTGTTGTTTGCAGGTCCCAGAAGTGGCGCCAGTTGATGGACTCCTTGGGCAAGACCAGCTGTGAGGACTACAGAAATGTGAGTGCTGATCCACCTGACAACATTCATCTGTTGTCAAGCTGCCCAGGTCGCTTTTTGGTCCTGCATCAGGTCACCATTTGGCGTCTTCATACAGCGCTGAAAATGCGTTTTGCACTATCAGCTGCTGTGCAAGCTGCACCTGAATGTGAGAGGTATCTCAGTGACAGTGAGCTGTGTGTGTGCGTGGGTGCAGGTGGTTTTCAGGCACCCACACTTCATCAGCTACTTTAGGAAGGTCACTCCTGAAGAGGAGCTGGGCGGCCTTAACATTGGCAGCAGACCTGCCAGGTTACCTCCCCTACCCCTTCTCTGTCTGCTTCTTCTCCTCTTGTCTGGTTTGACCTCCATCAAGATCAATTCCAAAACCATGTTGCTTCCTTGTGACACTTTCCCTCTGCATCGTTTGGCTTCTGCTGCCCTTTCACTCTGCCTCTGCTTGCATGTCCCCCTGAAATGCCTACTTGTTTCCTGAGCTGGTACATGCTATGGGGCCAAAGAAAGACTACAACAGCGCAAATGATTGCCGTGCTATGCTGTCGTCCGTGTTGTTGCCCTCCTGCTTTGACAGTCTTCTCCTCTGTAGAACCTAACCTAACCTAACCTAACCTAACCTAACCTAACCTAACCTAACCTAATCCAACTTCACCTAACCTGACATGACCTGATCTGACCTGACCTAACCTAATTCAATCTAATCTGCATGACAAAAGAAAATAAGTTGTCTGGGGTGTCAACACAGGCGCAAGAAGGGGGGAGGAGTGGAGACACTGCGAGCTATTCCCTGGATCTTTGCCTGGACTCAGAACCGAATGGCCCTGCCCTCCTGGCTAGGCTTAGGAGAAGGCCTCAAACAGCTCTACGGACAGGTCAATATCAAACATAATCTTCTTTGGCAAATTACCGTTGTTTATAAATTGCATATTGTGATTGTGGCTGCTCATGTATTCATACTTATCGGCAGTGTCAGCACCTTCATTCTCTAGTTCTGAACCAGTATGTGGTCACTACAACTTTCGTGCTAGGCATTTGCCTGGAGCATGGATCAGCAGACCCATCCTTACTGCAGCAGAGTACTACAGGCTTTGTGCCTTCAGCTGGCTGTGAACAGTGCCTCATTCTGGTTTGTGGGCTGTCTGCTGGTGGCTCATACCTCACCATGCTCTGTACATGCCAGCAGCTCCTGTAGTCTTCTACGCTTTGTCCTGAACATGTTGGACAGCCAATCGATCAGTGAGTCTTTGCTGTGTGGTATAGTGACAAGTCATGGTTGCGGTGCAGGGGCAGAAGGCAGAGTTGCAGCAGATGTATCAGGAGTGGCCCTTCTTCCAGAGCACAATTGACCTGATTGAGATGATCCTGTCCAAGTGTGACATGCGCATTGCTGCTATGTATGACGCCCAACTGGCAGACACAGAGGAGGAGAAGGCTCTTGGTGTGGTGCTTCGTGGCAAGTTTGATGACACCGTCAAAGCCGTCCTTGAGGTAGGGGTTGCACTTGTACAGCACCCTTGTTTGCGTTGGTCATGCTTGCATTTGTATCTGCTCAACCACTCTGCATCATCATATCTTGCCCCATGTGTCTTGCTGCTTGTCACACTTCATTTGACTGCAGTCTCAAGTGTGTCATGCAACAGCAACTTGCCCCCAAACCCTGTGTGCTCATATCATGCTCAATTTTGAGGACATTGAAGATAATGTCAAGGAAGAACAAACATTGTCTTTCATCTTGATGCCCTGCATGACAATGACAGATGCTCTGCTGCTGCAGCTGACAGGTCACCACAGGCTGAACCAGAACAATGAAATGCTGCGGCACCTGATTGATATGCGCAACCCATACATAGACCCGGCAAATGTGCTGCAAGTGGAGATTCTGAAGAGGCTGAGGAACGATCCAGAAAACCCCGGTTTGCGGGATGCTCTGTTGGTCACAATAAACGGTATTGCATCAGGCATGCGAAACACAGGCTGAGGCTGCCAACCACAAAAATGTACCAATTCAGTTCTAGGAAAAATGAGAGTAGTGCAGGGCAACACTGTCTGTACAGACCTGCAACAGCTGCCCCGCTTTCAGAATGGCGGCACTGGCGGCCATGGCCAGTTGGACCATGGCTGAAGTGTTGCATGTCCAGTGCCCCTTTCAGCTGATTGTGTTCGTTTGCAGCAACTGCAATTAATGTATTGAGTTTGGCACAAATTGTGCTAAGTACAGTAATATATGAGCCCTGGTAGGGTGTATCAGTGCAGCTTAGGTGTCTTGCTGGAATCAGTGTCACGAAATAGGCAACAAATATTATCTGATTCTGACTGTCAATAACATTACACGTGCTTCTTGTAACCATGTTTGTCTTTCTGATGTTCATGGTTTTGTCCAGCCGCCACTGCATACATGCTTCGCTGCAGGAGTTTTGCCAGAGGCACGTGAGGTAAGCAGCACAACAACAAAGCCCTGTACATTGGCTGATCACCAATCAGATGATCTGCGGTTCTTCAGAATACACAGAACAGCCAGAGAACGCTTTACCATGGCCACCAGATCCTTGCATGGGCAGTACACGTTGGCAATCGGTATGTCAGGCGAGGCAGCAGACAAGGTGGCAATGGGTATGACAACCAACAGCATGCATGGGCAACTCATCAGATTCTTACATGGCATGCACTGGTGCTGAGACTCATAAAAGCAGACACTAGTGAAGCATCAATTCAAAGTTCATTGCATCACGAACCAGGCAATGCACACTATGGGTCACTGCTCAAAATCAATCACACATAGTAGTAGTCAAGAAACAGGCCGACATCAAAATTGCAGATCTCTGATACTGATACGTATCTTCAATAACCTGAGCCACATTGGGCTTGCTCTGTCCTGGTTGTCATCTTCCATGTCATGTCAGGATTTATCACTCTCCATACAGGGTTGAATCTGCAGCTGTGGGCAACAAGATCTTAAAAGACCCGTTCAGCACCAAGCTGGCATAAAAAGCTATATGTTGAACAATAGTTGACCAAGGGGACTTGTGAAAGACTTTTGGATTGGAGCAGATGGCTCACAAGGTTTCTGATAGTGCAAATTTGGCTTGTCAGTGCTCTACTGTTGTATTTGCAACCTGCTAGAAGAGGTCAAATCTGCTGGTCTGCAAATCCCGAAAGCAACCTGCCTTTCGGACGCGCTGCTAATCTCCAGGTCAATGATGCATGCTGACGACACTGGCCTTCTCCAGTTGCTCCGTTGTGGGTTTGCTCATGCTCATACGGCCCAGGGGGTTAGTTGCGCTAGTCCGCCCAAGCCCGTGCACGGACGGGTTCTGCTCTGCCTCCGCCTTCGCCTTGTTGCCTGCCTGCTGCTCGGCTTTCCCTTTTTCACTGCGCATACGGTAGCTTGGGTTGGCACGTCGCAGTGTGTGTAGAGAACTAGCTGTCTAAGGGCCAGCTGAGTCTTACCTTCCGAAACACTGACCCATATTGGTGACCTAGATGCAAAGCCTTACGCACCGAAGAGTCGAACAAATTGATCCCTGCAAGGAGAAAACGAACAATCATGTTCTATCAGTTTGCGCAGACACACGATAAATATAGGACGTGACGTGCAACTGCAAGCGACCTGACCTACAGACAAGCAAGCTCGCAGAAGAGAGGGAACTGACGACCGTTTGCTCTACACACAACAGATCAGCTGTCTTTGCCGCGGACAAACGCTGTACGGACCTTTGTGGACCTTTAGCTCACGGCTCCGGCTTCTGCCTCCAGTTCTGATCAAGGTTGAATCATCACTTGTATCTACATTAGTCACTTGTATTGGGAACGAATGATTGATTCTGTGACTGAATCCTGGAGCAAAACGTTGACTCGTTTTGACGTCGCGATGTGTTGCGCGGGTACAAGGTAAGCTTGCACCAAGCGGCACACATGCGATGTACAAGCATCTCCACACGGCAGACACTGTTCGGGGAACACGCCCCGCCTTCCAAGAACTTGTGCACCATCTGTCAGTATCCCAAGAGGTCTCTACCTTCCGCGCAATCATCACTTCAATCAACACAGCATTCTCGTCTTCGCATTCAGCACGCTCGATCAGGTTTCTGCGGAGTCATCTGCTCTGAGTCAGCAAAAGCAGCAAAGCAGATCAAGGTCGAGTCAAAGGCACAGGCTACTTTCGCAAACTATATCAGCTCATCTCGAAACAAATTAGCAAGTGCAGCCGCCATTGAACTGCTGCAGCAAGCAGCCATTTCTCAGAAGGTGCATCCTTACCTAGCTCTTGGAGCAGCACTGTGGGTTGAGCAACACTCCGCCTGCAAGACAGGTGCAGAAGGCTGCAATAAGCAGCAATGCTTGTGATACTGTTACTATCTATATAATACACATGCAAAACTGTTTTGCAGATACCCTTGTTGACCTGGATGGCAGGTGGCAGCTGGTGAGTTGGCTGACTGTGCACGTGTTTAGACATCTGTTCCTGACCATATCCACATTTCCATCAAAGCCGCCTTGGAGCAGCGGCAATGCATGTTACAGCCATGAAAGCCATGTAGCACATCGGCATGCCTCCTGCAGGTATTTGCTTCCACAAGCGGCTCAACGCTGTTCTGGTACATCCCAGTCAAGGAGTTCAAAGATATAAACGTGAAAAACAGAACCCTCAGCCTTGTCAGCTTGCTTGGTCCTGTCACCACCTCATTTGATGGCTCATATAACACACTGAGCAAGCAAGACATGCAATTCAGTTTCAGTGCTTTAGTCATCACTGCCTTTGGGCGCACTGTAGTGAAGAAACCTGTTAGCTTTGCAGAGAAGGTATACACATACTACTGGCTGCACAAGGGTCTAGCATGTGCACGGAGCAGTGGCGGAGGCATTGTGCTGCTGAGGAGACTGGAGACATGAGTAGGCTGCATATGTTCATGATATACACTCTTGAGCTAGGCTCGCCTGCATGTCTCACTGCGCTACAATTTGTTGATGGCCAGTCAACATTATGTGTGGTGTTACCTTCATGCTGCCAAGGATGTTCATGCAGCCTTCTCCCACCAATCGTGTCTGCCACAAGCGTGCTTGGTAACTCCAAAATCACCTTTCCCTGATGTTTGGTTCATCATCAGTGAGTGTGTGATGGTGTGTGTAGTGTTGCATATTATGTTGTGGCTCTTACAATTTTGTAAGAAGACTTGATGCCATCATGATGAGATCAAAATTTATACATTGTGTGTGAGGTGTACTCCCTGTCAAACTTTAAAAAAGACATGACCCTCATTGTTAATCGTCTTGCAATGTAAGGACAATGTTTTGCAAAAGACAAATGAGCGCCAGTGTGCACACTGCAAGAGGCCTAGGAGCGTGCTGTGCTCAGGCCCCAAAACCACTCACAAGTCTTACTCAGATAATCTTACAGAGCTGGCAATGTGTTCTCCAAGTGCTGTGCGTTTTTTCAGCACACAACCTTTCTGCTGGCATGAAGTTGCTGATAAAAATCAAATGATGCCCACAGCCATTACAACTATGCGTCTGCAGGGCACTGATGCCTGTTCAGAATTGCAATGGCTTCCAGTACATGTGAAATCGAGTGCAAGCCTTCCAGAAAGGTGGTGTTGAAATAACACCATTTGAGGATGGAAAGATGATGTGCTGTAGACTTGGGAAGCCTAAGCACGCTCACCACGTATGCGGCGGGCAAGCTGGATGTCCTTGGGCATGATGGTGACACGCTTAGCGTGGATGGCAGCCAGGTTGGTGTCTTCGAACAGGCCAACTAGGTAGGCCTCAGCTGCCTCCTGGAGGGCTAGCACTGCTGAGGATTGAAACCTCAGGTCAGTCTTGAAGTCCTGGGCGATCTCACGTACCAACCTCTGGAAGGGCAGCTTGCGGATCAGCAGCTCAGTGGACTTCTGGTACTTCCTGATCTCACGCAGGGCAACGGTTCCAGGCCTGTATCTGTGAGGCTGCAACACGGCGAAACTGGTTGTTAGGTAGACTGTTGAGTTGTGTGTCAAATGAACTTTGAAAGTTGAGTCACGCTGAACGCTACACTTAAGGAAAACTGCGCGTCGATGTGTACCTTTTTAACACCTCCAGTGGCAGGTGCACTCTTCCTTGCGGCCTTGGTGGCCAACTGCTTGCGCGGTGCCTTGCCACCAGTGGACTTACGGGCTGTCTGCTTTGTGCGGGCCATGTTGCTAGGCGGACGGCAAGGTATATGCAATAGCAGACAGAAGGTTTGGGAAGGCAAAGAGTGTTATCTCGAACAGGGACAGCAGCCCTTTTGAAGGTATCGCTGTTGAATTCAACAGGGCGTGTGCCCCAAATCTTGACCGAGCAGCCCTTGTTGCGTCCTAGCAAGCAGCCCTCCTTACGCGCACCGCTCAAATAGCTGGGGAGGGACCTGACGTCAGTACATCTCTCATAAAGGTTACTCAAGTTCTCAGCATATCGTACCTTTTAGCTTCTGACTGTCCTTTCGCCCGCAAGGTCAGCAGACATGGCCCCCAAGGCAGAAAAGAAACCCGCACAGCCTGCCAAGAAGGCAGTCGCAAAGAAGTCAAGCGCTGGCAGGAAGAAGGGATCCAAAAAGGCCGTGGAAAGCTACAAGATCTACATCTACAAGGTAGTTTACTGTTCTGTGCTGTGGCATCTTGACCATAAAAGCTGTCAGGAGTGAACTGCTGACTCGTCTTTGTGACGGCACAGGTCTTGAAGCAAGTTCACCCCGACACTGGTATCTCTTCCAAGGCCATGTCAATCCTGAACTCTTTCATAGCCGACATTTTCGAGAAGATCGCCGTTGAGACCGCTTCACTTGCCAGATACAACAAGAAGCCCACTGTAACCTCTCGGGAGATTCAAACCGCAGTTCGCCTCATCCTGCCTGGCGAGCTGGCCAAACACGCTGTTTCAGAAGGCACTAAGGCTGTGACAAAGTTCACATCAGCCTAGATCCTCACTTCTGTTCATACTCAAAATGGTGTTATTTCAACACCACCTCGGTATGGAAACCAACTTTGCAAAGCTGCTGGTTCATTTTGGACCAAGTAAACCGCCAGAAGTGTACCCTGCTCACATTCATAATTATCAGCAAGACTGAATGGCCAACACCCTGTCTTGCAGGTCTGCCCAGTTTGCTTTTCTTAGATGCTTGAACCAACTGTTTACCCTATAGATCAAGCTGTCAGTTTGCTATGCATGTGAGTTGGACAACAAGCGCACTAATTATCCAGCAAGTGTCTGTAGCAAATTGTCATCATGATTGTGCAAGCCTGAACATCCTACTTGAAATTTACTGGTTGCTGAAATGCAACCAACGTTGCAACAGGTGTTGTCATGAAGATGAAGATTGTACAGTGTACACCTTGTTACCGCTGCCTTGCAGTTTGAGGCACATGTTACTGATCAATGGAGCAAGCTTGTCAAAGACAGACTTGATTAGAGGTCCAATTGGAGGTCACTGACCTGGTCATGCTGCTGTCACTGACATGCCTTTATGGGCTAGCAGCAGAAGTCTCTATGAATGTTGTAATGTCTATGTAATACATACTATGTTACATCACATTCCTGATGCTAGGTCCAGGCTGGCTGGCTCAGCTAATATGTTTTGGGTCTTGAAGTGTGCACTTTGCCTTGCAGAAAAACATGCATGCATTTGCGCTGCTGTTCAACTGTGGTTGCACAACTTGTTCCCTGAAAACGGCGTGCAAATGTGGATACCCAGAGTTACAAATGCCAGTGGCTCAAAATAGCAGTCTCTGCACATAAGCGCATCAGCAAACAATTGTGCAGAGGAGGCATTCTCAATTAGACATGTCATTTGTAAGATCACCAAGCATGTCATGATGACTAGCTTCATGGTGTTGCTTGTCAAGTCTGAGAGAATCCTAGCAATAACTTACTGCAACACACTGTTGTACTGCACAATTGTACACAACTGGCTTACCTGCGATGTTCTCTGTCATTCATGGTATGCTTTTCAGCCGTGATATCTATGTATCTTTAGCAGACAGAAAGCACAGGTATCCAGGACAGGTGGTGTTGAAATAACACCATTTGTGGTTTGACAGTCGATAAGCTTGTGTGCTTAGCCGCCGAAGCCGTACAGAGTACGGCCTTGCCTCTTTAGCGCGTACACGACGTCAAAGGCAGTGACTGTCTTGCGGCGAGCGTGCTCTGTGTATGTGACTGCGTCCCTGATGACATTCTCCAAGAACACCTGTAATTCAAAAACAGACAACTCAGCTGAAGCCTTGTGATAAGGTCATACAAGAAAATCACTACAAGCAATACAACATGAAAAGCAATACAACAGCCAGAAGGCTAGCAGTGGGCTAACCCCCAAGACTTCAGCTGGTTAGAGATGTCTAACCTTGAGAACACCACGGGTCTCTTCGTAGATAAGGCCTGATATACGCTTGACACCTCCTCGGCGAGCCAATCTCCTGATGGCCGGCTTAGTGATACCCTGGATGTTATCACGAAGAACCTTCCTGTGACGCTTTGCGCCTCCCTTGCCAAGACCTTTGCCACCCTTGCCTCTGCCAGACATGTTTGCAAGACTGCTTACAGACAGCTGAAGGCTGTCGGAGAACTTGTAGGATTAAAAGCAGAGAGGAATGAGTGTGTTGGAATCGAGTGACAGAAGGCTCTTTTGAAGAAGAGACGTTACAGCAGAAGCATTGTCAAATGCTAACTTTTTACCGAGCAGGCCGTGTAATATCCTTATTTGGAAGCTGCTAATTCATGGTACTTGACCGAGCAGGCTGTGTAACTTGTCACGTAGGGTTGCACGCGGAACTACAAGAGTCAATTGCTGCCTTGTAAAACTCAAGTCTTTCATTCGCTAACCGCCTTCAGCTTGTGTCGTCGCAACCCATCTCTTGCAACCATGTCTGGACGCGGTAAGGGAAAGACTGCTGGCAAGAAGCAAGTCAGCAGATCAAGCAAGGCAGGACTTCAGTTTCCTGTGGGCAGGATTGCTCGTTACCTCAAGAAGGGCAAGTTTGCCACTCGTATCGGTGCTGGAGCCCCAGTTTACTTGGTATGTTTCTGATTTCAACTTTCGGTTCAGTATCAGTAATGCTGACACCTAAGCCTTAGTTGCTTGGGTTGTACAAACTGAGTGCGTTGCTTTGAAAATCCATGTTCACACCCGTTTTCCGCTGCATAATTTTACCCATCATGTGACCTGTGCTTGACCTTTATCTGACACATGTTGCAGGCAGCAGTGCTGGAGTACCTTGCTGCTGAGGTCCTTGAGCTGGCAGGCAATGCTGCCCGTGACAACAAGAAAACTCGTATTGTGCCCCGTCACATTCAGCTGGCAGTTCGCAATGACGAAGAGCTGAGCAAGCTGCTCGGAGGTGTTACTATTGCTGCTGGTGGTGTGCTTCCCAACATCCACAGTGTCTTGTTGCCAAAGAAGACTGGCAAGAAGGCTGAGGAGTAAAGTCGCTTGCCTTTCTAAACTAAATTTAAATGGTGTTATTTCAACACCACCGACATCAGAACACCTCTGTGGATACCCTTATGCATGCAGCCGAACCGATTGACCAGCTGGCGCCCTGCAGGTCCTCATGCAATTAGCTGGTTGCAACTTCTTTGCATTGGTAATGTTGCAAGCTCGTTGAGGATATCATTTTTCGAAGCAATAGTTAGCAGAAGTTGCAGTAACATTTCCTTTTAGTAATGGTTCCTGAAAGGTAATTTGCTAACTACACTCACACTTTTAGGCTCCCTCCAGCACCTGTTGCAGCTTCTGCTAGGCTTCCAGTTGAGAACCTACTGTTTGATACTTCACAGTGCAAGCGTGCTAAGCGTCAAGGTTGTGAAAGCTTTATTGTTATGGTCAACACGGCAGTGGTTCCTCACACTGATGTTTCGAATGGCTTTGCCACTGAAACATTTAACACATCGTCTTGCGCCGCTTCTGCAGATTGCGGTGCGTCTACTTCTGAGGCTGGACCTGACATTGCCTTCACGCTAACTCAGCAGCTCGATGGCATCAAGTCACAGTTTGCTGATGTGTTTGCTGAGCCATTTGGGCTGCCTAGGCAGGAGCCTCCTCATAGGGGTGTTGTGCATGTCTCTGGAACCTGCAGCTGTTGCACAGCCTCCTTTCAAGCCCATGTATCGCCTGTCACCTTCTGAGTTTGTTGAGGTAAAGCGTCAAGTGACAGAGCATGCTGCAGAAGCAACTTATTGAGCCTTCTGCTTAGTCCATGTTTATCCATATATGGAGCCCTAATACTCTTAGTACTAAAAAAGGGGGGCGAGCTGCGCATGGTTATTGACTATCGCGTATTAAACAAGCTCACATTGAAAAATCGTTTCCCTCTACCTCGGTGTAGCAATTCGCGTAGGATACGACATAGCTAGGGTGTAATACGTATGCTCACTGCTCACAATTCATCACCCTTTGGGTTTCACACCTAAATGGGGGACGTCTAGACAGATCTGTAGCGTTTGTTACGGTCTTACATAGCAATTTGCATTCCCTACCATGTGACTGTCTCAGTCAGCAGCTGCCAATACTATTGTAGTTGAAACCAACACAACCAGACAGCCGCAATGCGAGACAGCACTGCTGGGGAGTTTTACTAACTAAGATATGAGTAGCGTACTGTAGATAATTTGTACTTTGCTCTCTGAGTGGAGTAGGTTTTCCTCACTATTGATAATGTAATACAAAACCGTTGCACTTACATCCTTACCAAACACCAACAACGCAATGTGAGTGCTTCCGATCTTGGACGTAGATACCAAACACATTACAATTTGAGTGTTAAACAAACTTTGATTTTCCAGCCACTCAGAGACAAGCTTGAGTATCACACCCACTTCAGCTCCCGAACCTCTTCAGTGCAATCCAAGGACCTTCTCTAGTACTGATGTTTATGACCAGGGCAATTACAACCGTGGCACATCTGTACATCCTAGTTGATTGGCTGAAGATGTAAATCCTTCTCCTCTATCTTGGTTTGGTGAGCTTTCGGGTCATAAGGAATGATGGTCAACGGCACAAACTGGTGCAGTGCCCAAGATTGCATTTGGCTTCTTTGTCTCATCTGCATCGGCCACATACCGTGGTACCGTGGTACTACATCGGGCACATACCGTGGTACTAGAACGCGTTGGGACATTACTGGTGCATTTTGAGACTTGATGATAATTATAATGGTTTCGATACCTTCCTTTTGCACAAACTCACAGGCTCTGAACATGTCATGTAGAGTTTTAAAGGCTGAGCAATGCTGAATCAGAAGCTAAACTTAAGTAAGCGTAAGCTGTTTTTTGTATGTACCGTATTTGACGATTCAGCTTGAACCCTATTGTAATTGCTCTGCAAATCTTGCAGGATTTACATCAGCCCTGACGCTTTGTTGGGAACTTCACTTCCTCGCTCTGAGATTGTCATGCCTATCATAGTATGTCTTCCTCCGAGAGACTCTCAACATTCTCGAAACGATTTCTGGCTGCATTGCGATAGATGTCTTCAGCTCTTATAATTAGCTAGCACTGCACACTGTGATGTGAAGCATGAGTCATCTGGCCCGACGTGGACGCGCATCAGCTGCCGTGTCAAGGTTCCAATCAGCTGCTGTTTCTCTTTGCACACTTCTTCTTTTCCGACCAGCGTTTACAGTGAGCGTTGCATGCAGCGCAAATTTAAGCGGTACGCACGACCTGACCCATTGCCCGGTCGACAGCTCAGTATAACATTTCAAGCTTCCAGTAGCATCTCGCCAGGTCCGTCACCGACTTTTGTTCCGAGATCTGAGGTCGACAGATTGTGAAGCGCGGTAACAACTTATCGGGGTTTCTATTTTTGCCCCATTCACAGGCAAGGCTGTCAAGAATCCATCATGAGACATTTCTAGGTGAGATACTCGGGTTTTCATATTTGGCGCAGGACCTTGCGCATAGCAGTTGCTGTGCACGTATGACGAGGCTTTCATGCACCGCAACGCGGCAACGCCTGCCTCGTGTGACCATTTTCTTGCTGGTCTTGTGCTGACACCTTGCCAAAATCGCTCATTGCAAGATGATTCCACCTGTCGGAGTCTGTGTGCTTTCAGAGTCGGCGGCATGCACAAACCTGTAGTGCAGTGTGCTTTGCAATTAGCTACTGGCTTGTAGGACAGGTTCAACCCACATATGCTGCACACGAAGCCAGTCTCTTTGCGCCCCATGCTCTCAGCTTTACGCCTTTCTACTTGCTGCATCTTCTTCAGCAGTTGTATCGTTGTCAGCTGCATACACACAGTGGCAGTTCTTGCTTGTGCATATCGCAATTGGTCATGCTAGCAAAAAGCATGCATGTACGCTCACTCAGCCATATACAGCCTATTTGCAGAAGCTTTGCAGTTGCACTAGCAAGTCAGGCAACACGTACAAGCAAGCTTAAGAGATCATCTATTCTCATTGTGTTTGCAGGTGGCAAACGTGCTACAAAAATTGGCAGCCTGCCACCGAAGTGTCTGTGGGTCCTTTCTGCCTGAACACCATGGGTAGAAGGGTAAGTTTGTATCTTGCATGAAGGAGCTTGCCAGCTTCTGATTCTGCATCTTGTGAGCAGAAGTGTCTTGCTTGCACCTGCATCAGGCAGGATGCAACTTTTCCGAGAATGTTTGTACAATGCCAAGAACCGGTTGCTGCTTGTTGGGAGCCCATCTTGTAATGCAGTACGCTTCTGCACATCCTCATCAGCGGCTGCCTTTTGACTGCAACTCATTCAGCTTTTGGACCAGCGTCTGATAAACTTACACATGCAGGCCTACAGCAGAGGGCCGGGGCCAGGAGCAGTCCCCCCTATACCCCTGCGCAGGGCATTGCCAATTTTCCTGTTGGCAGTTTTCCTTGGTCAGCACGTCGCTGCTCAGAGCGGTGAGTTGTATGGCACTGATCATCAAGCATCCTCACTGCCATAGCTCGACTGTAGCAACAGCAGTGGCAGCAGCTCAGACAGCAGCAACAGCAGCAGCTCACACAACAGCAGCAGCAGCAGCAGCACACAATTGCACCCAAAGTAGCAGCAATAACTATCATAGTGGGTGAAACAGCAGGTGTGGCCACAGCGGCGGCAGCAGCAGCAGCAGCAGCAATATTCAACAAGGAGTTGCCCAACGTTATACATCTTTCATCTGCACCTGCCAGCTGTCTCTACACCGGGAGCTGCTACAAATGACGCTAGGCTCAAAAGATGTTCAGAACCCTGCACCTCCATGCTGTGCGCATTGCATGGAGCAGATGCCTGCAGCGTATTATATGTTGTCGCATCATACGTCGTATAGGGATGCGCAAAACAGCATGCTCTGCAGGGACAAGACTTGCCCTGCATGTACCTGGCTCATCATGAATTGGAAAACATTTAAACTGTTATTGTTATCAGATTCTTGCTTCTCAACAAACCCAGATGTCACTCTGCTGCAGGATCCCTGGCAGCACAACAGGCTGCAGCTCTGTATACCTTGAAGACAATGATAGACCCAAGCAATGTGCTGGCAGACTGGACCTTACCTGCCTCCAATGCATGCGGCTTTACAGGCGTTACTTGCAATGCTGATTCCGAAGTCATGTCACTGTAAGTCCTATCTACTGCCATAATTGTGCAGTTGTGTTCTGCTGCATGCGCTGAGCGAATGGCTGTTGCATGTACATGCATGGCTTTGTGGATGTGTGTAGTTGTGCTTGGGCTCCTGTTTTTCTTTGAGGAGAATATGAGGCAAACTTGCATATGACATGTTGGCAATATACATGCGACGCTTCACCTATGTCTTGGAATGTGCATTCAAGTTTGTGCCAGTTGTCATGGCATCTCTGGCTGTTGCAGCGTACCAACTTGCCTTTCTGCATTTCTGCTTTTAGTGACCTTAGTTTGTTCTTCCAGCAGTGTACAAAGCATGCATGTGGGTATGCATATAGCTTTGATCTGTTTGTTTCTGTCGTGCTGTCATATGTGAGTTGCGCTGCAGGTGTGCTATTGCTCCCTCCATTTCACAATTGCAGTTGCTGTTCAAGCAAGTTCATGCTCGCACGCATTATGGTAATTTCACTAACAGTACTTTTGCCACTGTAGGAACTTGTCAGGCAAGAAGCTAGGGACTTCCCTCCCTCAGTCTTCTTCAGATTATAGCTCCCTTACCACTCTCATCCTGCTGGATTTGAGCAACAATGATTTCACTGGCTCCGTGCCGCCCATTGGACAGCTGACATCACTGCAGACCCTAGAGCTAGAGGGAAACTCCTTTACTGGACCTCTGCCACAGTTGGCAGGGTTTGCCAGCCTAACAGTTGTCAACTTTCAGGAGAACCAGTTGACAGGTGAGCTATGGCACGGCCAGGCTTGGCTGTGCCATCTGTAATTACTTGCTCTACGCCTCTTTAGCATAGTTACACAGAGGTGTTTTGCACAAAGCTGCATGAAGTTGCAGCCTGATGGGGTTGAAAGCTCGATACATGTGTATTGTCATATCTATATACACAAGGTCAGCCATTCTGCCTGGTGTTTGTGTTTAGTTTTGTGTTGATGCTGCACTGCTGCATCACATGGCGTCAACACTATTCTTCATTGTCATGATCACTTAGCTCTCACTTTGTGATGCAGTCAGAACTTGATCTTCAAAGGCACTGTCTTGCCAGCAAACTGCCAGAAGCCCCAGCTGTCATGGCATTGCATTCAAAAAGTGTGGCAGATGAACAGGTCATTGCAACACTTGGATGCACACAAGAAGCCTTGGGGCAAGCTGAACTGTTTCCTGTCTTGTTTACTGCAGGCACATTGCCAGACAGCTGGTCTGCTGACACAGCGCTTCAGTCCATCATTGTGGCCAACAACAAGATCACCGGAACGCTCCCATCCAGTTGGAGTCAGCTGAGCAGCCTCGTGAATCTGGATTTGAGGTCCAACGACCTGTCGGGACCGGTGCCAGATTCCTGGAGAGGTTCTGCTGCTCCTGGGGTTCTGCCAACCACTGGCATGAAGTCCCTTACCACACTGTAAGTTGCCGTATGAGCTTGTTACCTGTAAGCAATCAAGAGCTGGTGCTTGTTTGTGGGCTCTGCCAGGACACCAAATGACATGCTGCAAATGCTGTTGCACCGTCACAGTAAGACAAGCTGAATTGTAGGAAACAACATCTGTTTGACACTGGCCTCAGAATTTGTACAACAGTGGTTTCAGACTTTGCTGTCCAGCAAGCAGCAGAAATTGCTGTCGGATGTGCTGTGCTGCACTGTGACCTATAAGTAGGGTTCAGGGTTCACGACTTACCAAATCACCTCTTTTCAGGATTTTGGGTCGCCTGTGCTCAATCCCATCTTTCTCAATCGTTGTAGGTCAGGTGTCAGAAAAGATCTGCTGCATAGCTTGAGTACTGCCGCCTTTGAACATTTGGGTTGCAATTGCAGGGCATTTGGTGCCAATCAGCCCCTGTGCTCCCAGGGCACTGGCAGCTTCAGTCCTCCCAAGATCTACAATCCTCCTTGCATCTACACTGGGGACTACACAGACTATCCCAGCACCTCCTCACCCTCTTCTTCGTTACCGTCCCCCTCCTCTTCTTCCGCAGCTGGGGCTGCGTCCTCTTCTTTACCTGCCTCAAGCCCTAGCTCTGGCTCCTCAAGCGGGAGCGGCAGTACTTCAAGCAGTTCTGCCAGCCCCAGCAGTTCAGGTGCAGAATCTTCCTCTTTCAGTCCCACACAGACGGCAGCGCCTGTGGCGTTTCCAAGCCCTAGCGGTGGTGATGCAAGCCCTAGCAGGGGGACTGTAAGCCCCAGCGGTGGTACTGCAAGCCCTAGCAGTGGTGGTGCTGCAAGCCCTAGCGGTGGTGCTGCAAGCCCTAGCAGTGGGGGCAGTGGTGCCTCGCCAGTGGCAATTGAGAATGCTGTGAATGCCCCAACTCAGACAGCAGCGCCAGCGACATTCCCAAGCCCTAGCAGCAGCACTGCAAGCCGTAGTGGTAGCGGCGGCAGTCCATCATCTTCTGCTGCAGCTGCATCATCAGGTGCTTCGTCATCTTCTGCTTCTGGGACTGTCCAATCCCCGCAAGCACCCCCTCCCCCGCCCCCGCCCCCGCCGCCACCGCCTCCCCCTTCACCTTCAACCGGCGCAGGTACAGTTGAAGCCAATCTGCCAAGCAGATTGCTCGCAGCACATCAGCAGTTGTTCGCGTGTTTTTCTGTTAGCTTGTCACGACTGACACAGTATTTGAGACCGTAAAGTCTATCTCAAACTTGGTCAAAGCCTTTACAAGGAGGTTGTGTGTCACCAGCAAAGCCTTAACTTGCTTGCAGCAAGCATAGCCATGTTGCATGGTGTTAGAAAATGAACAACCAGCTCACGTGTCTGCTTGGGTGTGCTAAGACAGTGTGTCAAGCTCATTGCAGTCATTTTGATCAACCTTATATCACTGCACTTTGCATAGTTGCAGCAACATATTCAAGTTTGTGGCACTTCTGGGACTCAACTGCTCATGCTCACATCAGGAGGCTCTTCTTCTGGACAATCAGGCAGTGCCACAGCTCTGGCCAGCTCTCCATCCACTGCACATGCCTCTTCACCTTCAGCAGCTGCTCCTGAAGCTACGCCTCCTGTGTCTTCTTCCTCCTCTCCCTCCAGCTCATCTCCAGGTACGCAGCTGCTGCAAGCTCATCACAAGTTACAAAGCGTGCACACCATCTGCTTCATCAAAACACCAGTGCATAGGAGACACACACATTGTGAGGCTGTTCTTGGATGGTTAGCACACGATTATGCACACAACTGTTGAGCACAGACGTACATGCTGTTAAAATTCAGGACTTCCAGGTATTGCTGGCAGCAGTGCTGTGCATACCCCCACCCCTACCCCTGCCTCACCCCCTCCTCCTCCTTCTGCACCACCCTCTCCCACCTGGTTCTTGCCACCCCCACAGTCAGCACCTCCCCCGCCAGCACCCCCACTCTCGATGATGTCTTCCCCTCTTCTTCCTTCACCACCAACTGAGAGCAGTCCTACTGTGAATACAACAGCATCCATCACAAGCCAGTCAACCGGCACCAGCACCCCAGCTTCGCCCCCCTTAGCTGGCAGAGGAACCCCTGTTCCGCCCTCTGTGTCAGCTTCTA